>Ga0209728_1000625_pt1 | contig 26511 bp, 25 predicted proteins | sample RifGroD1_FD_183997 | JGI IMG/M metagenome (GOLD analysis project Ga0209728, IMG submission 183997) | Groundwater microbial communities from Rifle, Colorado, USA - Groundwater D1 (SPAdes) (version 2) | ecosystem: Environmental > Aquatic > Deep subsurface > Groundwater | place: Rifle, Colorado... | reverse complement strand
AGTTTAACTGATGAACAACTTGAACAAGTTGGCAACGTTCAAACTAATATGAAAAAGAACAGGGAAGATTTTTACAACACCTTCAGCGCATTGGCTGAATCTATAATTTTTTTAACTAAATAATTATGTAAAATAATTATCAAAAATATTTTTATAACCCATACTGCTGTCGCAATACTACAACTACCCCCTTAAAACAATCGAGAGTGGTAGCTGATACCACTCTTTTCCCTCCAGGGTACTATTAAGAAAAGAGTGATCCACCCGCCAGAATAAAATGATCCACTAACGCTGAGAAAAAAGTGATCCACTTTTTTATTTAGGGATATAGTAGAGGACAAAATGTTCTATGTCCTACAACTCTAAATTTATTTGCATATCTTCAATATCTAGAAAGTCCTCTATATATTGTTTCTGTAATAACTCTTTAGGTATATACTGATTAAACTTGCCGCCAATTTCAGCATGTTTATTAACTAAAGCGTATTTATCAATTTTCTCTTCTTTAATTTCCTTTAAAATGTTCATTATTTCATCTTCAGCCTTTGTAGTAGATACACAAACTCCAATTGTTACAACTTTCTTAACTTCCAACCCCTTCTTTTCCAAGCAATAACACAAAGTAGTTAATGCTCGTGTACCTAACCAAGATAAAATGCAGTACTCATTTACTCCTAATTTTACTATTGTTCTGTTAATTATTTTTGCATTTGATGCTAATTTTCTGATTTCACTAAGTCTTTTTATAGCATTAGGATGTAAATATTTATATTCCTCTTCTCCCTCAATAACCTCTCTCATCTTTTTGAGAATTTTTGTATGTATTATGGCTCCTTCCCCAAACCAACGATTTTTTGATTTTCCTTGTATCTTTTTTACAAATATAATTTGATTTTTATCGTCAATATCTATTACTTCCCAAGTTTGTCCCGCTAAAGCAAACCTCTCTCCCTTGGGAAATTTCACTTGGATAGTTCCTATTTCTATTGATTCATTCTTAACTGAATACTCGTTGTAAGTTTTAAATACCGCATAAAATTTAAAAGAATTTATTAACTTCTCGCCTTCTAATCCTATTAATAAACTCCTTCTTTCGGATAATTCTAAATGTTTTATATATACCAGATAGTTTAAAAATAACTTATAATCTTCTTTAGATATGTTTTTAAATGGTGTCAATGATAAAACAGTTTGAGCTAAATATGATGGGTTTGTTTCACCCAATGAAGCCATTATACTCATTGTTTGATGGTATAATATGCCATAAGGTAATCTCTGCATATCTATCGGTTCTATCCACCGTTCCTCAATATACAATTGAATAATTGCAATACATTGAATAAAATTCCAATTAATTAATTTCAGTAAAATCTCATCTGGATTATGCTCATATTCTTTGCATACAAACCACATTTCTGATGAAGTTCCTCTTCTGCCTGTCCTACCTATACGTTGTAAGAAGCTTGATACTGTAAATGGAGAGTCAAGTTGCATTATTCGCTCTAGAGACCCGATGTCAACGCCAAGTTCCAATGTTACTGTTGCACCTGTAACAATTGGTTCATCCAGAGTTTTCATAGCTTTTTCAGTGTATTCTCTAATAGTAGCTGAAATATTACCATGATGTATGTAGTATATGTCATCAGTTCTGTTTTTTTTAGCTATCTGTTTCATTGTTGCAATAATATACTCTATTTCACTTCTTGAATTTCCAAATATTATACATCTCTTAGCAAATGTATTTTTATAAATGTATTCAAGGTATTGCTTATTTTTTTCGTCAGTATCATCATTTTTATCATCTTCTTGTTCTTTTGCTAACCAAAAATGTTCAACTGCTAATCTAATTTTTTGGCTTTTCATAGATATTTTAGGTGTAATTACATTTTTTCCCGTCCCGGAACTTAACCACTTTTCAGCTTGTTTAAAATCACCTAATGTCGCCGATAATCCTATCCTCCGTGGTATTATATTAATCAGTTTCTGAATTCGCTCCATAATGCATAACAATTGGACGCCCCTATCACAGCCCATAAAGTTGTGTAGTTCATCGATAATGATATATCTTAAATCCCAGAAAAGGCTTATTATTTCGCTTTTTTTATTCATTAACATCCCTTCGAGAGATTCAGGTGTTATTTGCAAAACACCTTTAGGGTGCTTTAATAGCTTATTTTTATCATTTTGGCTTACATCCCCATGCCATCTATGCACTGAAATATGAGCTTCTTCAAGTAATCCATCTAATCTATAAAACTGATCATTTATCAAAGCTTTGAGGGGGCTAATATATAAAACTCCAACTGATGCACTTGATTTTTCATATAACTCTGTAAGCACAGGCAAAAAGGCGGCTTCCGTTTTTCCTGATGCCGTTCCAGAAGATAACAACAAATTATCGTCTGTATCAAATATAACCTTACATGCTGCTACTTGTACTTCCCGCAATTCAGTCCATTTATTTCTATATATGTAGTCTTGAATAAATGGGGCAAGCTTATAAAATGGATTAGTGATCATAACACAAACTCCGCATACTCTTCATGTATTTTTTTATCTATTAAATTGCTTTTGGCAAATTCAAATTCCCCTTCACCAAGAATTCCTTGTATTGACATATTGGGATTCTGGTAAAGTATATTTAATATTTCTAAAAAATCACGAATAACTTCCCTTGGTGTAATAAATTCATCAGTACCTATTCTACTAAACTCTGCTTGCATGAATACCATTAAATCCTCGTGTCTAACTTTTGATTGATACCCATAATGAATGGTATGAATTTCTAATATTTTTTGCACAAGAAAAAATAACTCATCACTTGTCAATACTTCTAATCTAATTACTGGGCCAAACATATCCCTAAGTCCCGCATTACTAAATCTACCCTCTTCAATCCTTGATTTAAGTGCCTCATAACTAAATAAACCTCTTCTTGGATCTTCTATAAATTGAGGTGTTCCGCCAAGAATAAACCCTATATTTTTTGCTTTACCTTGCATTGTATCGTTAAATATTGTTAATATCTTTTCATAGTTACTCTGTCTAGTTATTGAATTTGATATTTTATATAAATTAACAAGTTCGTCAATTATAACTATAAGACCTTTATATCCTGCACGAACAATAAATTGTGAAAACAACTTTAAATATTCATACCAATTATCATCACTAACAATTACATTGATGCCAAGTTCTTTATTAGCTTCAGTTTTAGTGGAATATTCTCCTCTAAACCATCTTAGTACTGCTGATTTCTTATTATCATCACCGGAATTATAAGCTTTCAAATACAAATTAATAGCTCTTGCGAAATCAAATCCATGAACCATTCCTTCCATTTCATTGACAACATCAAAAACCTTATCCTCAACACATTTTAAAAAGTAATTATCTTCTGGTGTTACAAAATACTTTTTTGCTACTAAAGTCTGAATTCCAGAAATCCATCTTTCTAATATTAATGAAAGTGCTCCACCATCAGACTTGGTTTTTGTTGACATATTCTGCATCAGTTCTTTGTAATTTGCAAGCCCCTGTCCTTTACTACCAACAAACCTTCTCTCCGGCGATAAATCTGAATCAACTACTACAAAACCTTTCTCCAAAGCATAATTTCTAATATGTTGCAAAAGAAAACTTTTGCCACTACCATATTTTCCAACAATAAACCTAAAACAAGCTCCGCCCTCTTCAATATTGTTAATATCATAAAGCAGAGCATCAATTTCTTTATTTCTCCCTATAGCAATATGCTCCAATCCTACTCTCGGTACAACACCAACTGTCAATGAATTTAGCAAAGCTGAGGATATTCTTTTTGGTATTTTAGTTTCAACCATTATCTAAGCCTCCTTCATTCATTGCTGTTAAAATATTTTCTATGTAATCGTCATATACATACGGAACTGTACTGCTGGTATCAATCAAGTTATCACCTATATTTTCTAAAGCAATCTCATTTATTGATTCAATCAATATTTCTTTCATTATAAGCTTCTGACGTGCTATTGATAATAATGTTTCATCCACATTTTTCTTGAGTAATATAGCATTTAAAGCTTCCTTCTGGAATCTATCCAATGAATATACTAATATATTCCACACATTTGAAGATATTTCATTTTGAGTAGCATTCAAAGATACTTCTGTTGTCTTAATAGCAACACTATTGACAGCATAATCTTCTTGCGAAGCTTTTTCTATACTTTGTACATCCCCTAAATTCTGATGTGCTATAAGTCTATCCCTTATCTCATCTGATTCCTTCCGCGATACATCAAGTTTAGAATCGTCAATAACAAAATCTTGTTTTTTCTCTTCTACCTGCTGGTCAATATCTTTTTGGAAAATTAATTTTAAATTTTCAGCATGCCTTTTTCCAGAAGATTGTGTATTTGCATTTTGTTCTAGCTCAGTGGTGCCATAGTAATTACGTAATTGCTTTGGCGTAATTTTACATTCAGGTGCACAATAATAATTAAATATATAATTAATTGTATCTTTATTTAATTTATTTCCTCTCTCAGTTAAAAATATATATTGACTACTAGCAAATTTATGTTTTTCTCTAATCTTCAAATAATCCTTTATAACTTTTATTGCAATATCATTCAATAATACAGTTCTTTCCTTATCACCTTGACCAATCAATTTTAATTCTCCATTAACTAAATCTAAATTCCTCAATTTCAAATTTGTGATTTCTTCTCTCATAATTCCAGTAGTAGCAATTAAAAATACAATAGCAATATTTCTAATCCTATGAAGATTATATTTATTATTCACCTTATCTAAAAACTCAGATACTTGCAATTCTGTTACATCTGTAGGATTACCTTGGTCTTGTATCTTAACATAATCTTGCTTGATTATATAAATTGAATCTATTAGGTTTTGATAGAGTAAGTATTCATTGAATGATTTTAAAGCTGATAATCTAAGGTTTATAGTTGCGGCTCCTAAATCTTTTTCTTCTAATTGTTGCTTATAGGATTTAATATTGTTACGTGTAATTTCTTGATATTTAGAAAAATATTGATGTATCACTGGTAGATAAGTTTTTATTGTGGTAGGCGACTTGGATTCAGCTATTAAATAGTTCTGAAAATTTTGGATTTGTTCTAAATGGTTAAACTTTTGATTATATAAATTATTTGTATTTGTGGTCATGTTATTTTGTTCTATTTTTTCATTTAATTCCAGATTGCTGGCTTTTTCAGGAATAGGCATAGAAATATTAAATGAATTGTTACATTCTTCATCTAATATAATTTCTACGGCAGCATTGCCTTCCAAATTACCTATATCATTCCTCTTGAAAATACTATAATCAAAACTATCCATCATTTCATCTAAATCTCGTTGCATTATTCCAATATACCTTAATGTAATATCCGGTGTAGCGTAACCTAATAATTTTTGAACTATAGAAATATCCTTTGTATGTTGGTACATAAAATATCCAAATGTTTTACGTAGTGTATGAGTTCCAATTACAGATGTGACACCTACTTTATTTGCTGCTTTGTTCAGGATTATCCAGGCTTTCATATTGCCCATTGGTATATTTTTCCTATTTTGCAATGTAAAGAGGTAATCATCATCTTGCGAATTTGATAGGTATTGATCTAGTTCTTTCTTGAGAATCGGTTGAATTTTTAGTTTTTGTGGTTCACCATTTTGATCTTTAAGAATAAAATGAGTTCTATTTCGTAAATCTTTTACTTTTAGTTTTAGGATATCAGGAATAATCAAACCAGAGTAAATACCTAAGCGAAACAAAATATAATCACGTTGAAGTTGAGATTTTAGTAGTTTTTCAATTTGATTAATTTTATGTGGTTCAAGGATTGGTTCAACAGTATTCATTGCGGATTCTCCATTGTTTTCTAAATAGCAATCTTCATCTAAATATAATCTATATCTCTAATATTTACCCAATTTGCTGATTTTATCGTTTAAATCGTCCACCCAATGGCTTTTCAGAGTTCTCAGGTATTAGCCATAGGTTAGTTTTTGACTACTCCACAGTGCGAAACCCACTATATAAATTCACAACCCCTTAAGCGAATATTTCAAACATAATCTTACCACAAAAATTTAAGGTGTAGTTAACTTCGACATTATTTTTAAAATGTAATATATTTATTAAAATATTAATTAAATCTAATGCGGTTTACGACATTTTTCTGCAATATCTTTTAATAAAGTAGGTGCAAAAAATAAGGATAGGTCGTAAACACCTATTCTACTCATATCAACACTTCCATAACTTTCTAACTTTCATAATCATATACCCTACAAAGTCAATCAACTTTACTTTACAGTGACGGTTAATTATCAGTTCAACCATCAACGCAATAGAACCAATATCAAGATAAATATCGGCTACATTCGTATAGAAACCTAACATGTAAATATAATCTATTCCACCGCCAAATCTTATTCTGTCTATTGTGTTGCTGAGGATACAGCTTATCCAGAAGATTACAAACACATCCATCAAAATACTATTTCTACACTGCTTAATGTAAAACCTGTAAAAATAAAAGGCCACAACAGCAACTACCAATGATAAATTGACAATCAATACCAATTCTAATCTATTGGCTCCATATATTCCGAATAAATATCCGTCATTTATCATATACAACCTTGGCTTTGCAATAACATAGTATTTAGTTAACTGATCCATACCTATTAAAATTAAGCTAATCACTATCATTATATTTACTTTTGTTTTCATTGATATCACCAGCATTATTATACCATAATCAGAAAATATTTTTCCAAATTCACTAATTGTTTAACAATTACACCAAGACATATATTAATATCTGTGTTAAAATAATCTTGTGCAGAGTTTATTAATGCTAAGTTATTAATATCTTTAAAAGGAGTGATAGAATGAAGTTGAAGTACGCAAGTAGTTTAGTAGCTATTGTACTAAGCCTGATGATTTGTAATATTGGTATTGCCAATCAGATTCCTGAAATTTATATCAACAATCAGAAAATTAATTCAGATGTGTCACCAATAATAGATCCACAATCAAATAGAGTTTTAATCCCTATGAGAGCAATTTTTGAATCATTAGGTGCTACCGTTTCCTGGGACGCTGCAAGTCAGAGCGTCACTGCTACTAAGACTGGTATTGATCTGGTGCTAACTGTTGGCAGCAATACCGCATATAAAAACGGCCAGGAAATTAAGCTAGATGTTATCCCAAGGATAATTAATGGTAGATTTTTTATACCTGCCAGGGTGGTAGGTGAGAATTTAGAAAAGGATGTTAAGTGGGATGGTAGCAAAAATAGGGTGGATATAAATGATAAGGGTGGTATCCAAAATTTAAACAATTCCATTCATTCTCAAATGCCAATAATACAACAAAGCAATGAAATTATCAGGAACACGGATGATCCTAATTATATTGACACTACAAGTAGTGCAGCTAAAAGCCCTTTAAATGAAAGATATTCTGGTATTATAAATGCTATGGATGGTATTCTTATTGATAGTTATAAAGACAATACAATATCAGTTTATATAGGTACTGGATGGAAAAATATATGGGTTACATTTACTAGAGCGGATAAACAACATTGTTTAGAAGAGAAAGTTAAGAAAATAAAAAATGCTAAAGCATATGTAAATTTAAAAGATGGAGATAATATTACAGTCAAAATACTAAAATATCCTACAGCAATTGTAAATGATCAATCTAATTTAACGATAGACGAATTTACTTTAATTTGGTAGTATATGAGGAGATAAAATTCTCCTCATTTTTCTATTTTCTTTTTATGCCATATCCTATTATTGCAACATGTATTTTCCCATTAGTCAAATTGGATGGAATATTGCTACCAATTGTCGTTAAAATCAATTTAGAATAATAATCAGTACCATCTATATTTTCTTTTTCAAACTTACCATGAAAAAATACTGGCTGACCATTTAATTCACTTGGAATGTCACTTGTTGTCCAGGGCATACCGTTTACGGTACAATCAATATATCTATTCTTAAGATCAACTTGAATTCCAGTAGACGCATAATCTGTTGTTATAAATTCTTGACATTCACTTATAGAAAATTCTGTTGTAGACATACTTCTCATACCAGGACTATATATAGAACTTTTATTTTTATAATTTGACTCTATCTGTACAGCATCAATGTAAGTATCTACAGTATCAATATTCTGTATTTTAATATAAAATTGGCCCGTACCCGGTGGAGTAAGTGCTTTAAATGAAACATACCCATCTCGCCATTGTTGAACGCTACCGTAATCTAAATATATCCCTGTTCTAACCCCAGTTATTATTTCATTACCATTTTCATCATAAGTAATATTTGCATTTAAGTCATCTACTAAACTCAAAGGTTGATGGTCTGAATACCTATAAACCCAAATTTTTATTCCCCCATATTTGTATCTTAGAGAAATTCTCGTATCATATCCTGTCCACCAATCAGCCGAAGCAAGACCTTCACCCCCCTCTATTATCTGCTGTGAAAATTCATTGGGTACCAATCTCATTGAATATGTTCCTTCAAAGCTAGCTTCATTTGATGAAATACCACCAGACCAATAATCCGGCTTACCAGTGGCAGAAAAATTCTCCATTCCTGAGTTCCAACACTTATTAGGTTCTTCTTTTATAGCCCTCGGATTGATCCCATCTCTATCAATTAATTTTTGACTATTAGTTGCTTTAACCTCGAGTTGACCATTTTTACTAATCGACATGTTAATATTTCCAATTTCATCCTCTACATTCATACCATTTAAAATCAAATTCTTTGCTGTCAATTTACCGGCAACCGTATCAAACTTGCTGAAATCAATTTTCCGAGTTTTTGCATCAATAAGTATACCATCATCCGTTCCATCCGTTATTTGTAATTTTTTGGCAATCATCTCTTCAGTAATAAGCGTACCTTCCTCATCAACATAAAATGTATCCTTCCAAACCGGCTCAAATGTCCCCCCAGTAGTATTTTTCTGTATTTTTATGCCAACATTGGGATCAGCATGAACTTTCTTTTTTGCTATATCATTGTATTTTATTAATGGTCTTGAATCTTTAATTTGATACTGATGAGTGTAAGCAACTCCTGTCGGCTTTAAGAGATAGAGTGTTAGCCGACCACCCATCTGTTCGCTACTCAATGAATCATGAATATACTCATACATTCTAATGGTATTCATCTTACTCATATGCATATGCATATGCATATTTGCCAGCTTCATTGCTTCATCACAATGACTCCCCAAACCGATCACGTTTGTATGCTTATCCCCTTCAACTCTGAGAATATTATAATTATCATGTGAGGATATGTTATAAATCACTGACTTGCCGTTTTCAAAACAAGCAACAATAAGTTCTACTAAACGTTGACCTTCCTTTATCTCATATGGATATTTATCCCTAAATTCCTTTTCAAATCTCATTGCTATATTTTTTAAATTATCCATTGATTTATCATGTGATTTTTCAAATTCCTTAATCACTTTCTCCATTATTACCCAATCACCGCTGATAAAAATAACCTTCTTATTATCTATCAAATAAATCTTCTTAAATTCATCTCCATAATGGTAAGGAATACCGTTTTCTTTTATGCAACCTCTGGTATCACCCGAAATTGCTATTGTCTTTTCATTCTGCAATATTAAACATAAGCTCATATTTTTAATCTCCTTAATTTTATAAATTTTATATTTGTTTATCACTACCACCCAAACAAATTGACGGTAAATTGCTTACCGTCAACCAGGGTGAGATTATATAACTATCTATACTCTTCACAGTTACTGTAGTATAGTACATCCAGAAGTGGATTTTTTAGAATCTTGATAGCACCTACACCATCTACTATCTATAATCTTTGTCTTATAAGCTTCAACACCTTGTTCGTTAATATAATACTTGTACAAATTTCCACCAATTGTTTCACCACAAAAATAGTTATATGCTCTATAAACTACATTGCCAAAATTATTATCTTTTATTACTTCATCTTTAATATACTGTAACACTTCACTTGATTTATCAGGACTAATTACAAATAAATTCTGATTTATTGTTTCAGTTTTATTGATAATAAATCCATCTTCATTATTTATATGGTAAACCATACCCATTCCATTTTCGACTGTAAATACATATGCTTCAAGTTCTAATAACTCTTTAGGCACTTTATTAGCGTAAGAGTTATAAGTAACTATCAACTTATTCCTGACACTATTTATAGATTCTTCGTCACTAAGTTTTGTCATCAATTCATTTACTGCTCCTAAATTGCCAGCTAAACAAATTACTTTGTTTCCGCTGACATATGTTCTTTTATAATCATCTAACAATACATAATTCTGGCCATCCTCTTCATGGTAGATTCTACCATCTACCCATAAATAGAATTGTTTTTCTTTCTCATCAAAATAACTTATTATTAAACTCATAAAATAACTTCCTCCTTTTATTTTTATAATTTTTAATCGCTTTCGTCAACAATAACACCACAACAACCAGTAAACACTTATATTTGCCATATAGTAGCCTCAATCATATTAACCTAATCCCCTTGCTATCCGGTCAATCAATTTAATAACTTTTATCATAGTCTCCGGCTCCAATACCGGCTCAACATACCTACCACCTAACCCCCCTTCACCATCAACCAACCTTAACACCTGCAAAACATGCCAGCTCAAATTATCAACAAATTCCACTTCAACAATGACACCAATATCATCAACATTATCTATTTTAGCAATAATACAGCCATCACTATCACTTTTTCTATCAATCAACATAGCAATTGAATCATCTATTTTATGCTGCCTTAAATAATCTCGAATTCTCCCATACTCCACACTGTTGTAATAATCATTATTAAATAAGTGATCTAATGGAATACTCACATCTTCTTCATTTTCCATATAATTGTTCTCCTTTTCCTTATCAAATACTACACCATAGAATCTTGTTTTACACCCCTTCATCACATCCCTTAATAAAATAAGAAAAACCTGTCAATTAAATGGCAGGTTAAACATTTTACCGGTATTATTTTTGACTACATACTGTATTTATCTTCTCATAATGAATGAGCAAATGTCCTCTCGTGTAGTAATCGTTGTATACCATAATGGCACCCATTTAACTGAGCAAATCTAATTGCCTTTCGGCCTATCTGGATTGGTTGTCCTGATATCACCGAAATATGCAACTAATAACTACTAAGTTTAGGATATATATCCTCATATATTTCTCCTGTCCAGTTAATTAACTAACATCAACCTCAACAGGAACAGGTTTTACACCAATCCAACGTCTAACTCCAATATTACCAACCGAACTTAAAGAAACTTTATATTTTTCAGCTATATCTTTCAGCTTCATTTTTGTATTTTCCTTTAGCCAAAGTATTTGCCCTGCTTCATTTTCAGACAACTTACTATTCGGATTTTTTTCACCACTCATTAAGTCTGAGAACATATTTTTAAGATTGGATGATTCTTTACCCCTTCTGATCTTCTTTTTTATTTTTACAATATTATTAATATTAAAAATGGTATCTATATGTAATTGTTTATAATACTTTTCTCGTTCTGGTAATGATGATTTATTACAATATTCTAATACTACAAACTTAAATTTTTCTTCTCCAACCTCATTAAATAAACTCTGCAAACGATTAAGGTTATGTTTTTGATTTCTTAGGTTAGATAAATGGTTGCTCTTTCGGCTCTCCAAATCTCCGGTTGAACCTACATAACGAATAACCTCAGTATGGTTCTCCTCAAAAACTAGAGCATAAATTCCACTTTTATCGATTAGATTCTTAATTCTTTTCATTTTATTCACCTTTCACTATTTATTATTGATTTTATTACTAAATCTGTTTATATATATGGGTTTTGTTTATATATTACAAAAAAACAAATCAAAGCAAAAAGACCACTCTATTGAAATGGTCTTTATTCATGAATACTTACTATTGAGTTCTAGTTATATTTCTCATTACTTAACTCAGACAATGCCTACTCGACATACTTGACGGCCAAGTTTTAAAAATAATTTTTGAACAGAGCAAAATTTTAACCTTAGTATGTTTATCTCTGATAAGTAACCGAGGATTATATTTGGCTTGTTTAATGTCATCTATATTAATTCTTAAAAATTAATTATAAATTCTCCTTTTCGAACTCTACTTTAATAATTCCATCTTCCTTAAATAACCCTATGCAGCCTTCTTCTGATAGATAACTCAACAAATCTGCTGCACTATCTATTTTGGCAACATTAATACCACCATCCCCAATGAGTAGCACACTATCTCCACTTATTGCAGCGGTGTATCTCCCCAGAACACAATAATTATTATATTTTTGAATGATAATCATCCTCCTCCCTGTTTTTCATTCCACGGGTCACAAACTTAACAATATCAATACTTTAATCTAATCTATACCCTTAATATAAGCTAATCCTCTCCTGGGTTGTGGTACGGTATATTAAAGTGTCGTAAATCAATAGTTTAAATCAATTTATAAACATCGAAACAGGTGATCCAGTCCTGTGGCTGTAGTTGAATACGACACCTTCAGGAACATAGCAAAACACCATATACTATGGCAGCTTAATTTCAGGCACTCCAATTAAATATAGTTGTCACCATCCTAAAACTAATTATATTCAATTTTAAACGCCAAATAAGACTTATAAATGTATATAAGGTATAATGACATTAATTTTTAATTTACTATCGAAATAGACTATCTAAATACGAATAATACTAATACTGAATCAATAGAAACCCTTAATACATAAGGCTTTTTAGGTGTTCACTCTTAAAACGCGACAAAGTCACTAATAATAAGGGTTTGTTGGCATTTTATAATTTATATATTATTTAATCAATCCATCCCAAAAATCATTAATTTTTCTTCTTTAGTTAAATCACAACTTATATCATCAACATTATAACTCTTGCTTTTTCCAAAACCTTAAATATTCCTTCCAAATCTTGTTGTGGACTGTCGGGGATACCTACACCAACTTTATAATCATCGCCAGCATCTCCATCTGCTTTTTCCGGCTCAACTCCCGCATCCATAAATACTGTCCATTCAGCAATATTAAATTGGTATGTTAATCCCCCTTGTAAACTGGCTTAGTTTCAACACATTCACCGATAATACCGGCAACTTCCTCCCGAGCCATTCATGTTAAACCCATTTCGATTTTTAACATTTAAACCCTCCATTTCTTAATTTAATTTGTTGTACCATCACATTAATCACTCAGAAAGCACATTAAATCAAGTTAAATGAGAGGAGTTTTTAAATAAAATCGTTGATATTCAGTTAATTTTAAGCATTTTAATTTCAGTTTAACTTCTTCTACGACTTATGTTCTTAATCAAATTACATGATTTGTTTAAGTTCCTTTCTTTGATGAGAAAATATTATTAGGGATCTTAGTTTTACGAATAAATTCTACGTAATATTTCAGTATTATTTTTAACTTCTCTAGATTGTCTTTGATTTCTTTTATATCAAGTTCATCAAATTCTAAAAAATAGAGTGAATTAATATGTGCAAAAAGATTTCTTAGACCCAGTAATTTTTTAATATCCTTATCATTTCCCATTATATTCTTGTTCATTTTCTTATAATCATAAAAGTCATAGGTTTCGTTTATATACTTTGATATAGCTTTAAAAAACTCAACAGCTACAATATATCTATAACGAATGCACTCATAAAATGGATCTGAGATTATTAGAGGTAATATTTGGTATAGCTCCATTCTGTTTTTAAGTTTTGAATGATAGTCGATAATTTGTTGAATTTCATCGAGTTGCATATTAAATATTTCCATTATATAATCTGGATTTTCTTTCCACTCTATCTTTTTCGGTTTCATATTTGGAATCACACCATTCGTTATAATTCTATATAATCCCTAATTCAATAAAAAGATAATAATTCCTTTATTAACTTTAGAAATTGAATCTCCATATTCACTTTTACCTTACTTAAGCTAATCACACTTTCCATTGATAGTGATATGCTACCTCTAACCTTCAGTTAATCCTACAACCGCACCATACCCATACCTCTCCCCATCCCTAACCAACCACATATCACTATCAATGCCCATCTTATCAATATACCGATTAACGATCACATCACAATACTTCTCATCCAACTCCATCATATAGCAAATTCTATCAGTTTCCTCGCAAGCAATCAGCGTACTACCGCTACCGCCAAAACTATCGAGTACCAGATCACCAATTTTACTACTATTTTTAATTGGATAACTAACCAGCGATACCGGCTTCATTGTCTGGTGCTACTCATTTCTGAATGGTCTATCAATTTGCCATAGAGTAGTTTGCTTTCTGTCGCTATACCAATAATGCTTACCTGTCGATTTCCAACCAACTAAAATATGCTCATGTTGCCAGTGATAATCCTGCCTACCCACGACCATAGCCTGTTTTGCCCATATACAGCACTGAGATAATTTGAAACCTGATTCTATCATTGCCTTTCTAAAATTTAAACCTTCTGAATAGGCACCGTGCCGATTATTATATTTAATTTTTATTTTTATTTTTATATAGTTAACTGTAAGAGTATAGAAATATTGATTTTAAATTTACCACGTTAATTTTATATTTTATTTCTGTCTATGGTTTATGGGGGCAAGCCCCATCCCCCAACAGAAAGTAAAAGTAAAAAATAAATCCTGAAATGTAAAAAGTGTAAATTTATACTTGGATATAGATGATAAAAAATAGTATAAATTATATTATCGTAAATTTTTACAGCTATTTGCTGGAAAAAGAGACGATGCCCGCTGGCAAGCGTCGTACTTTTTAGATATGATATATTTATGAGTACCACGTAATTTTAATATGAAATTAATATATATATGTATTTTATGGAAAAATGAGTGGTAACATTATCACATTCGCTATATCACCCTTACCCCTCAGAGGATACAATTTTTTTACCACTGATTATTTTTGCATAATTGCCCAAAACCCTTGATTTTATTAATTTTAGACAACATTGCTCGGATAGAATGTATTATATATAATACAACTTGTCCATGCTATGTGCTTCAAATGCCTATACAATAAGGCTTTAGAGCAATTTATTGTTTTTGCACCTTTGGTAAATTTTTTTTAAAAACCTTTTTGGCCTTATTATATGTAATTGATTGTGATGCTATGAAGTTTGTAACTTGTATGTGTTGCATATCCCGATATACAGTATCTGCTTTAAAGCGTGATTTTAGAACATCTTGCATATCCTTTAAACTTACTTCATCCCCTTCATTCATTTTCTTTAGTTCGTTAATTATCGCAAACCAGCAACTTTTTTGTTTAGAAACAGTAGCATTATTAATTCCATTAAAATACTTTGGCAGCCAGTTCATTATTTTTACAGAATAATGCTTCTTTAGTTCTTCAATTAGCCCCATTTTATCTTCAAATAGCATATATACATTTGCCTCTTCACCTTCTCTTACACAAATCCTACCAATTTGTTGAATGCAATCAATAATGTATTCACTAAGTGCAGTAACCTTTGGATCACCACTGTCTATGGCTCTGGTCTTATTGTCATAATATAGCTTACCTTTATTTAACATTCCAACAAATACAATATTTTTATATTCCCTAAAATCATTAACCCCTGTAGTAGATGCCCCAAAATGCTTAACTGTATAAAGTTTTTTATTCAATTCTAAAAACTGCAACATTTTATTTAAATCTTCTTCAAATTTAAATTCATTCCCATACTTGTCTACAATTGATTTATAGCAAATAATCAATGTTTTCTCATTTGTTGAAGAAATTATATCTTGAATGTCTTGAGCTATCAACTCAACGTTCAATAGGTAAAATTCTCTATTACCTTTATAAACTCGATACTGCTTTTTTTCTTTATCTGTTTTAGTATTCTTACTAAGAATCAAAGAACTTTTCGATGTCCTTTGTTTACTATGATATAGATTAACTTTTCCCTGAGCCTTTTGACTTAACCCATCCAGGAAGACAACATTGCTCTTTTTATAATCTTCGTCCAGCACCTCTCCATTTCTTGCACTTGTCGCATCAAGAATTATAGTTTTCTCAAAGTGTTTTGTGTAGTTTTCAAGGTTGATATATCTTATATAGCTGAACTGTTCTTTATCTTCTTTATGCCAGCTTCTGCTTGTTGTTCCTCCATAATTTAAGAATTTCTCTACCGCAATTAAATTCTTAACATTATCATAATCCTCCATTAATATTTTATAAACAGCACCATCAAACTTAAGTTGTGGATCATATGGTAATATATTATCAATTGGGTCATCAGAGCGTTTTGGATATTGCAATTGCTCTAGGTATGAACCAATTATTTTAAATTGTTCTTTTATTTCATCAGGTAAATTCGAGTTAACTACTTTTGTTAGAATATCTTTCCATTGATCGAGCAATACATCACCTATATCCTTGGTTTCAATCTTTTCATCTATGATTAAAACCTTTCTTCCTGATATACTTTCCGCTATTTTATCCAAATCATTGCTTAAAAATAATCTTTGATGAGTTATAACCATTGCCGGATGATTAGACACTGTCCACTTACTTAATTTTGCGCCACATGTACTTGTGCAATTCATACATAGAACTGGTGAATATTCTCTGTAATGATCAGGCATTTTACCAATGAAACCCTTCTTTTCATTAGGATCTTCATATTCAACACAATCCTTATAGTTAAACCCTCTCAGCAATTTTGCTATAAATATGTCCTCTTGTGGAAACTCATCAGCAAATCCATATTCTTTGTAATTCTCCATATCCCCATAATACATTTTTTCTAATTCCTTTTTTGGGTCAACACTCCATTCCAACCATTCCCTAGTAAATTCAATATCCTTCAACCCCGTATCAATACAAAACTCTCTTCCCTCTTGAAGAGTTCGTTTAACTATAACTGTTGAAAATGTTTTATCAATTTCGTATATGTATTTTATAAATTCCATTAATAGTGTTGATTTACCTTGTCCAATATCAAGATTAACTACAATTGGCTTATCTATTTTTACATCATTTAAGAATAGACTTGCTAGTTTTCTTAAATTTTCTTCCTGTCTTCTAGGAATCTCCCTGTTAATTTTTTTCTTGAAATTTTTAATAATTTCATTAACATGAGTTTTATATCCAGCACCTGGTGTGACCAAATCTTTTAGGTTCATGCTCTCCATATGTTATGATCTCCATTCTATTATTGGTTTACTGCATCTTTGAATTGATTATATTTTTCCATTGTCACACGCAATCTGGGAGAATCCTTAAAGATAAATATCTTCCTATTAGGATCCTTTAAGTCTGGCTTAACATTTACACAGTGAAAGCGGTTAAACATAAGCCATCCACACATCCGTTCCTGTGTAATTACAATTGTTTCATTTTTCATACTCTATTTTGACCTCCTCAATAATTTAAGAGCCTGGGGTATCCCCCAAAACCATTATTTATAAAAATGATGGGGCAGGTTTATTGTTTGTCCTACCCCTATTCAAATTATTATTTATAAATCATCAATCAGTTTTATCTACCAACGCCAACGATTGGACATTCAAATTACTAAGTAAGGCTTTTATAATTGTGTCTGCTTTGTTTGGATTGTCTATTATAATAAAATTATTTGTGACATTCATTGAAGAAACCGTTTCTTTTACTGGCTCATCTGGTATTCGCAATTTACTTTTACCTTTATGTACTATTTTGCAATTTTCAGGACTGAAGCCTTTATTCACATCTATTCTTTGTAATATTGATTTTTGGGGTGTGTATGAATTATCCACATGAAAGAGATAATACCGAAGAAATCCTATTTCCCCAGTCCATTCAGGAGCAAAAGTTATTCCTTTTTCAATAAGATTTTTCCTTTTACTTGGTGAATCTGGATCACAATGACTCTGATTAGCAATCCACATAGCTCTAATTTTATCCCAATACGGGTACATATCCTTTAATGAAATATTTTGTGATTCTTTTTGTTTTGTTGTTGACATGTTTTAACAATTCTCCTTTTTTAATTTTTGAATAATAAGTGATCCTAAAAACCCTTGTAAAATAAGGGTTTTTGAAAGTGAATATCATGATAAAATTTGGGTTTTATTTACTTTTTTTTTGTAATCAAATACCTTTCTGATGATCAAACCGGATGCTGGTCAGGGTTTAGTATTACTTGTTTTTCTAAATAATTGACTAACTTAGAATAATCTTTGTCACACAAATTCTCTCTGCCATTTCGGAAGTGGGATATTCTTGTTTCGTGAAAACCCAACTTATCCGCTAACCATCGAGCCTTGATACCCCTTGTTTGCAAAAAAGTATCTAGATTTTTTCTTAATGCACTCTGATCTGCTAAACTATACATAATTATTCTCCTTCCTTTAGGTTCTAGGTTGATTCCACCTGTTACTATGCTAGAAAACTGGTTATAAAAACTTGCTAAATTCTCCTTCTCTCATTATTAATATTTACCATAATGCTAACAAACACAATAATATTAAGTATTTGTAGCATGTTATTATATATTTTTTTTGAAATTTACATAATACAACTTATTTTATGTTGTGGTCAACAAATATTTTTAAAATATTTATGACTTTCGTTAAGATTGTTAATTGCTAATTCTGTTGTCCCTTCATTTGGAGAATTAACCTTGCATATTAAATAAGTTTGCTTATTGTCTTTAAAACTGAGATTAATAATACCTTCTTTTCTAAAAATTCCCATATGCTTTCTATATTGTTTATCATTTATTCGAGCGAGATCACTAATAGCAGTTTTTGTTATTTTGCTTTTATTCTTAGCACCATGAAAAATTCTAAAATCTGAATTATATTTGGTGCAGGATTTATCTAATAAAATTAGATAATAAAGTAATCTCCTGGCTTCGGCATTAATAGATTTATCCTTAATATACTTAATTTCACTATCAGTCAACACCCTATCAGGATCATTAACAATATCAATATATCGACCACACTGATACAAAGCAAAACTTACTTCTCTATTTTTAGTTAATTTTTTACTTGTCTTCTTTGCTGCTTGTTTCTTTTCAATAACATAATTTTCTATATTTTCTATTGGAATATCTTTTGCCTTATTTTCTAATCTATTTCTTAATCTAGTACCAAAACAATTAAATAGAATTGCCTTGTCCGGATTATGAACATAAAACTTTTTATCCTCATAGAATATAAATATTAAAATATCAATCAGTTTATCAACATCTGGACATATGGCAAGAAGACTATTTTTGCAATAATTGTAAAACAATTTATATTGATTTGCATTTTCTATTCTTTCATCTTTACTTAAGAAATCATTACCATCTGCATAAGTATCATGTTCTTTTTTAAGAAATCCTAATTTGTTTAAAACTGATTCATAATAAGTATTATGGTATTTATCTGGCCGTTTCTTATAGAACTTATTAAAATCAAAAATAACTTCTTTTGGTTCTAATTTAATAGCCTTAATTTTCCCTTCCAAATAATGGCATATTCTATTCATGGTGCAGTTGCTGTCAGAGAACATACTAATTGATTTTTCACCCATTAAGGTTAAGTTTGAATTGATCTTATTCTGTTCTACTACTTTCTTCGGATAACGATATTGCATGAAATATGGCAGTTGATTGTTTGCTTCTAATATTTCTTTTATGTCATCAGGTACTTTTGCTGGAATACCTGTTTTAGCAAAATCAATAACCTTGGAACATATGACACTCATAATTTTAATATAATTCCTAATTTCTTCTGTCTGCTTTAGGCTCCATAGTTTAGTAATGTCATTAACATAGGCACCAATCGAATTTCTCATTGCATTACAATCAGTTTTAATCAGTTGTTTTATATCATTTATTCTAGGTATTTTCCTTTTCCTGTTTTTTTTCTTATCTTCATTATCATATGTCTTATCTGGCAATACAGTATTTTGATTACCATTATTTTTAGCAGCCATTATAAGAACTCTATCAGATAAACTGACAGCATGATCATTATCATGATCTGCTCCCCCAAGACGTAAGTCTGTACTATCATGGATAGATACACAGATTGTAGCACGTTGATATTTCATATATTTTACATCTGAAATCTCTGGTTTAACAACATTTCTTATTGCCCATTCATGGCTGACATGTGGAAATCTTACTAATCCTACTTCATTAACACCTTTCTTATCCCAGTAATTTGAATAAATCTCATTTCTCTTTAATATGCCTTTCACTGGTAAATCTAACGACCATTCCAGCAAACTAACCACATCAATACCTAAAACTTGATAGTTTCCTTGACATAAAACTCCACCAAGGTAAGCACGTTTTTTAAATCCATCTATGTCTTGTTGTATCTTCTTCTGAATCCAAGGGTCATAAAATAATGATTTGTTTAATGCTAATGTTCTATAATACTCAGGCAACATTTTCCGTTTATCTTTATCTTCAATATTAATACCACGATATTTTATAAATTTATCAACATCTGTAGATATTTCAGTAATGGTTTTAATAGTCTTTTCACAAAGAATTTCTATTTGTGTGTCTGATAATTCTAGTGATTGTAGCACTTGATAACTCAGAGAAACATCGTGTTTTAAATATTCAATATTTTCGCCCCATTGGCAAATATTAAATGTTCTTTTATATCCTTTAACTTCAGTATTAAATGATTCAAACCATTCTTCATATGAATTATACTTTTCACGAAATTTAACCATTGATTCGGTTAAGATACAGTCAAATATCAAATTCTCATCTTTATCAATTAAATCTCTTTCTGTTCCCCAAGCATCTATTCTTTTAGTTATACCTTTTTCAAGAATATATTCCCTTAAATCAACTGAATAAATATTACCCTTAATTCCTGGTAAAACTCGAATTAATAAAGAACTTGGAATATACTTTAAACCTAGTTCGTTTTCACTCCATTGGATAACCCTTCTGACATCAATCAGACCAGCACCATCATGGGGTTTCATTTCATGTTTCCTTTTTCCTTCTGGTGGAACAACTTTATATTTGTCTTGCTCATACTCTTCAACAACATCAAATTCTTCTTCAATCTCATGCTTATAATCCGGAATAACTAAAATATTGGGCATCTTAACTGGTATACCATCCGTTGAGCATAGTCCAAAATAGCTATTGAATTTTGCCATAATCTCAAATCTCATATCTTCAGGCATCCCACAAAGTAAGATTGTTACTGCATCATTGTACAGCTTTTCATTAATATAGATTATCTTTTGATTACGAACATGGGAGCTACTTGCCAACAATCGCTTATAGGTTATCATTGTTTCTTTTTTATTTTTATTTTCCTCATCTTCATAATCTATATAATTGATTCTTACAGTGCCATCACTATTTTCATAATATGTTTTTTTGTTGATATATATTGATACTAAGTCTTGTATTAGAGGGTAGTCTTTATTATTGTCAATATCATCTTCAATTTCTATTCCGTTGATCTTATAGTGTGAACGCAAATGATTTACAATTCTAAATAGTTCACTTTCCTTACCTAACGTCTTTAATTTTCTGAAAAACTTTGTGGTTACATCTAAATCATAAGTCCCATTATTATTTTTTAAATTGCTCATATTAATTTTCAAAATACTGTACTGAGTATTTTTATTTTCCTTTTCCATATTTCTTCTCCTATTTTATTTTAGTTTAAGTAATATAAATTTTTTGGTGATAAATCAATTTCATTATTAAATTTTTCATTTACTATTTGTTTTTGTTCTGGTGTAAGTATGGAATAGATAGAATCAAATTGTTTATGCGTTATAAACGTATTTTTTATTTTTTCAAAATTATCTACTTCTTTAAGGAATGTTGCCATATCTTCTGTACATTCTTTATGATAATTTTTTAATTTCTCAGCTTCCTCTAATAATATTTTTCTTTGTTCCTCTACCTCAGCTCTTACAGCATCACATTTTTTACACATATTTTTAATACTCCTCCTGCAATTTGTTATTTAGTTATCAAAGATCAAAAGGGTAGCCATTTATGTTGCCCTGGTTACCCAAGGTATTAGTATTTAGTTTATTCCCATGATTCACAACCCAATTTATATTCCCCTAATCCATATTCACATTCACTTTTAATCATATGTTCACAATTTGAACAATCATTGTTACTATAGGCTTTTTCAAGTTCCCTATGAACATGCTCACTTTGTTTTTTCTGTCTTTTTTTACACCATGAATGGATACCTTCATCTGTCCAATCAATAGGAAAAAGTATTTTTTCTGAGTCATCAAAATATTCATTTGTGAACATATCATATTGTCTTAAAATATTTGGTTTTGGCTGTAATTTTGTTAAACAACTGGCACAAATATAAGTATCATTGGTTTCATAAATGTATTCACCAGATTCAAAATATTTTTTTTCAGAATACGTGTGTAGAATACATTCATGTACTGCATAAGTTAAATCACATACGGTTCCATCTCTTAAGGTAAATATAAATCCTTCAAAACGATTTCCATAAAATTCTTCCATATCATCTTTAAATTTATTTTGCAAATATTGAATTGCATCTTCAATCTTAGGCAACTGATTAATATTTTCAAAACTTTCAAAATAATTAACAATGTCTTCCTTAGTTAACTCTGGTTTTTTATTAGATGGTACAATTATATTTTGTCTTTCCATTTCCATCTCAGGTGTAATCACAATACCACTTGCACTATTGTTTTTTCTGCTTTTCCACTTTTTTGATTTCTCTAGATTCATATTTTTGCTCCTCTATTTTTATTAATTAATTATAAAATATTGCCATTGACTATAACTCCCAAATTCATATTGCCAACATGAAAATTAGTATTGACATAACAAACATTAAAATGCTAAAATAATTGCGTAAGGTCAGTACAATTAACTAACTTAATATCACCACCTTTGGTAAAAAAATAAGTATAACCAGAAATAAGGCATGGTTATGCTTGTCTGAGTATTGTACACCATGCCTTATTTTCCTGCAACTAACGAAATCTCCACCTATTTAGAATATCTTGTCTATGCTTTATAGGACAAGTATTATCTGTAAATTACAAAGTATTTTAAACCAGACAAAATTCTGTCTGGTTTTTGTTATTATAGGGTATAATTATTAGAATTTATTTCTGTAGCATGATAGCTTTATCTATTCCTCACCTCATCCATTATCATTGTCGTCCGTTCCCGTTAATCAGTTAATTATATCCGGCTAACTGCTTAACACCTCAAACCTGTGACCACACCTGTACAAGATGACCCCAGCGATATAATCACCATATGTAGTGGTTCCTGCTATACAGCCACATCCATTGGAAAAATCTTATCAACTATAAGTTTCCCCACTGGTATATCACTATCATCAACTATTTTCAAGGAGAAGGTTAAATTAAAACCATATTTATCACTTACGGATTGCAATTGTTTTAGTTTATTTTCTGCTCTTTCCATATTGGTATAACCTGAAAAACCGTCACACATACCAGTTCTGTATAAGTAGAACCATTCTCCGTTATCAATTCCTAAATTCAATCTATTCCCTACATAATTTACATTATTATCTATAATAACTATTGACTTCATATTAAATTTCCTCCAATATTTTCAATTTTATTTGTACAATGAAGGGTTACAATGGTAGCTTGGGCATAACCCTTCACATTCAGTTAATTAGTTATGCTATTTTTTTATAGTTTAATTTAACTTTTAATTCCACTTCAAATTTCTGTAGGAAAAATTTACCCATTGGAATACTGTTAACATCAACTACCTCAGCAGTAAAGGTTTTATTAATTTTATACTTAGCACAAATTGCTTCATATTTTTCAATGTCAGCACGTATTGCGTCTAAATTACCATATGTTGTAAATCCTGTAGCTCTACCTGTTAGGATGCAAAAACTAATTTCATTAGTGTCTAAAGTATAACCAATTGGGAAATTTTCTAATTCGTCTTTGATGACTAATCTTCTTTTAATATTTTTCATAATATAACCCTCCATATGTATTATTTTTTTTCAACATCTCCATACAATCAATAATTAACCTTGCATAGTTATTATATAACTACATAATATTAATGTCAATATATATTTACCTTGCACGGTTAATTATTTGCAACTTTATTGAAATCTATAACTTTGTATGATAAACTTCTAAAGAGAGAGAAGAAGGGAGATAGCAAATGTTTAAATGTAATTTAAGAATTTTAATGGCTGAGAAGAAAATTGATAATATTACTGATTTAATGGAATTGAGTGGTCTTAGTAGGAATGCAATTAATCGGCTTTATAGAGAAGTTGAATTGGAAAAAGTCAGTATGGAAACATTAGTTAAATTGTGTGATACTTTTTATTGTAGGTTAAGTGAATTATTTGAGTATATACCTGATTAAAACAAGCAATAAGACAAAAATATAACCAGCCTTAGTTAACGACTGGTTTTTCTCATATTATGATAGTAATTCATATGCCTTTTTAATTGATATTTTTCTATCATTTACCTTTTTAATTAACTCATCATTTCCATTTTCTAATATGTAATCAATCTTTTCCCCAATATCTTTTGCTTTAGCAAGTAGTTTATTAAAGGCTGCTTTTGATTCTTCACTTGAAAACGAGCCAAAATCACTATACTGATCGACAAATGTATTTATGATTATTTCATCTTTTTTTGTATATGCTATATCTAATACTTCACAAAGTAGAGTGTACCCTAAGTGTTCTCTAGCAGATTTATAAGCTTTAAGTAATTCTTCGTTTCTATATTCTAAATAAGCCTGAATAACTTTTTCTCGCTGCTCATCATCTACTATCTTAGAGTAGTTTGATATTACCACCATTTCAGTGCCCAAAGATATATACTCATTTTCCCTTCTATTGTATATTTTATAATTATTTCTATCCTGCACTAAACTTACTACCCAATAATATTTATCTACTTCATCTTGGGATGCTATAGGTTGTTCACTATATCTTTCCTTCATTTTTTTATATCCTTTATCTTCTTTTTTGCTTAATGTATTACTTTTTAAATAATAGTTTACCAGTAAGACTTTATAATAATTAATTAATTTCCTATATATATAATTCTCAGCAGCCAAAACAAAGGTATTTTTTTCTCTCATAATATCTTGCTCTTGAATTTCGAAAACAATTTTAGGATATATAGATGCAGGATTGCCAAAAACATAAATTATATCAATATTAATACCAACACTTTCAAGGTCGACTCTTACTTGTTCTGCTTTTTGAAATAATATTTCCTCAATGTCTGTGCATTCTGTTTTAATATAAGCAGGATATAAACAGATTTCATAAGTTTTTGAAATATCGAAAGGCTGTTTATTCTCATGGAAGTAGGTCTTTAGAAGTTGTCCAATATCAGCTTCTAAAAAATTTGCGTTATCAATTGTCAATTTAATGTACAAGCGTGAGTACTTCTTGTGTATTCCCTTATGATAAAGCTCAACATTATTGATTATTGTCATAATAATTCCCCCTAAAAGTTATTATACCTTATCATCTGCTCATTTTCAAGTTTTATATGCGTTTATATACTGTTTGTTTATATTTACTCTGCTTTACTCTTGTTTTCGTGGGAATTATTAAATGTAATAATTATATTTTGATTCTATCAAATCTCCTCCCGGCACTTAACCTATATATAGTAAGGGATTGAGGTAATTTACAGGCAGAAAAACGAGTAATTCTATCCGGGTTACTCGCATTAGAATAACTTTATACCATAGCGATATTATCGCCTTCAGGCTCTTTCAAACTGACCGCTTTGCTATCACGTTAAGTTACCGCCCCAGGCAAAATTTCCTCCGGTTAAGGTATTCTATAAGATAGGATACTTTTTAAAGGGTGGCTTAATTTCATCCCCTCTTTTAACACTCAAGGTATACACTCCTTGTCCACCCAATACCCATTAGACTTGTTTCTAAGGGGTATAATTATTTGGTAAGTCATTTGTATTACCTGCCACTTATTAACCCGCTACAGGGCAAATTTTTAAACGCCATAGAGGGTATGATTATGAGTTACTTATCTAACTTCTTTTTTACTTTTGCTATCCTTTCATTTAAAGCATTATTTATTTTGCTTTCACCCTTAATTTCGTTAATCTTTTTCAACAAACTGTTTGAATTAATCGTATCCCTAACGTCCTCTAGAGAGATTTCTTCATAAATTTGCGTTGTTGAAATATTTGCGTGACCGAACTGCTTTTGGATCATTTTTATATTCACATTAGACCTGGCCAAGTGAGCACCTACTGCATGTCTTAAAGAATGCGGCCCCAATTTATAACTATCTGGTATCCCTGCTTTTCTAGCATGTTCCCTAACAATGTGGGTTACTGAATTTGAATTCATCATAAATCCAT
>Ga0209728_1000623_pt1 | contig 26518 bp, 19 predicted proteins | sample RifGroD1_FD_183997 | JGI IMG/M metagenome (GOLD analysis project Ga0209728, IMG submission 183997) | Groundwater microbial communities from Rifle, Colorado, USA - Groundwater D1 (SPAdes) (version 2) | ecosystem: Environmental > Aquatic > Deep subsurface > Groundwater | place: Rifle, Colorado... | reverse complement strand
TGATTCATATCATTACATTCTTCACCATAATATTCCTCATAATCCCACTCATCATAATGATCAACACAAGGAAACATTATCAATTTTCCCATAAATTACACCAACTCAACTATCTGATCTATGTATTTCTTTGTTTTATACTTCCTGTAAATATCCCTCACAGCCCTTCGATGTTTGCAAATACATCCCTTCTCAATATCTTTCATTACAATTGAAGAAGTATAATGACTAACCATCATAGGGGTTATACCCATTGCCACATATTTTTCTTGACAATCTTCAATCATGACCATCCATTGATCTTCAGTCATTTCCACTATCTCCCAAGTTAAATCATATTTTGCCAAAGCATTTAGTTCTTCAAGTTTTTGAATTTTTAGTTCTATATTTCCATTTACTAACATTGGAATTTCAGTAGAATAGTAGTCCCATTTCCAATCAGCATTGCGTTTAGTCATAGAATTTGAGTAAATACCGAGTTTTCCACCAAATCGTCCATTGGAGTCCTTTATGCAGTAAACTTTTTCCATAATAAATATAGCACTCTCCTCTATACTTTTAATAATGTTAAGGCCGATTAATCTGTATTCCTTAACTAATATTAGTATAAGGGTTGGTGTATACTATGTCAATACATTATATGAAAATATTTTAACTAATATTATTCGTAATAAAATACGTCAGTTAATTCTAAACCTAGAGCATCACATATTTTAAAAGCTAATTCTAAACTTGGACAAAATCTATGATTAATTAAATTAGATATTGTTTGTCTTGTAACTTCTGTCTTTTTAGATACCCAAGTTTGAGATATTCCTCTTTCTCCTAATATTTCTCCTAATCTATTTTTAACTACTTTATCCACAACCATCAATCCCTTCTCCTATATATTATACCATAATCATAAACTCACATGCCCTAACAAAATCCAAAGCATAAAGCATATGTATAGGAGAAAATTCAATCAACCTTATGAATTATTATATCATACTTAATAAACAATTGTCAAATAAATTATTTATGTATTATAAACTTATGCTAGTTATTTATTTTTTATATCTACCTCTAAAATTTATAATCCTAGAAATTTCTGATTGATCAATCAAATATTCTTCTGCTAATTCATACTGACGATAATTGCCAGAAGAATATTTATCTCGAATTTCACTCAACTCCTCTTTGGTAAATTTTATTTTTATATTACCGAAATTAGGATTATTCTCTCCTTTGGTTACTATACTAATTTTTTGTTTTGCTTCTACAGAATGTTTTTTACCTTTATGAGATTCAGAAAGTTTTCTTTTTGTTTCATTGGAAACTATTTTCCCTTTTTCTGTTTTACTAATTTTTTGTTTTGTTTCCTTAGAACGAGGTCTACCAATTAATGCAACACTTCTTTTTATCCTTGTTTCTTCAGAACAAACTAGACCTGTAGATCCACTATATCCCCCTAATGCAATATTATAATAGTCATGACTTTGAACAGCATTATGATTTTCAATAAATTCTATTTCTAATTTATTAGAGTCTTCTTGAGAATATGTAATAGCAACGATTTCTTTATTGAAATTTTCCTTACCATATTTATTTATAGCTTGAGCAAGAATTTTTCCACTTCCCAAATAAACCTTCCACTTTTTATTTTTATTGAATGTTGATTGTCCTATGTATTTTTTTCCATTAATCATATTCGTAGTAATGTAAATAAAACCATAAGGATCTAAAATTTCTACTTCTTTAACAATCTCTTCTTTAAATTCAACATTTCCCATTAATAAATCATCTCTCTTTCTTTTATTGGCTCTCATTTTTGGGCAAATTTAATACTAGCAAGATAGGGGAGAGCACCCTGTAATGATGGGTAATTAATCCATCACTCTTGCTAGTAAAATTTTAGTTATTAAATTAATGATTAATAACACAAATAAAGCACACCAAACAAATTGATATGCTTTATCTATTATTAATCTAATGTCAAATATATTTATTTATTACTTTACTACTTCATTTATTTTTGATGAAAAGAGACTTCATATAATCTGATCTGAAGTCTCTTTTCTGTATTTTTACTTATAAGTTATCACTATATTACCTTGAAGGTCTTCTAATTTAATATTATTACCAACATTTTCTGCTCTCCATAATCCTATGTCATAAGACATTAAGGTTGCTTCAACTCCCATTACCGTTACTGAACTAATTTCATTGGTTAACTTTGGGTCAATAAAAACCTTAACAACTTCCCCTCTCCCAATAATCCAAGGTCTATCTATAAATTCAATAGGCCAAATTAATTCTGTTTGTACTGTGAAACTGAAATTAATATCATTATTCATTTTTTCCCCTTTCGCACTGCTAATATTTTTACTAATTTTAAGTTCATATTTGCCATCCTCATAAGGTGATTCATGATTAATTAATACTTTGTTGTTTTCAACGATAGGTTGTATCTCAAATATATCCCATTGATTCATTTGCTCATTAAATTTCCGCACACTAATATTTTGTTTTGCCGAATTTGATTCTAAAGATTTACTAAATGTAACTGCCCAAACTTTATCCGGCAATACGGTGGTAGATGCAGAAGATGCAAAGGTAGAAAAAGGTGAAATTAAAATAATAAAAATGGATAAAATAAAATATACCAATTTTTTCATTTTATAAAACCTCCAATGTATTTTTTACTATTATATACAAAAGAAGTTAAAAATACAAATTTTTATTAAAAATATTTTTAAGCAAATTTGGCAGTCGCAGTATATAACAAACCATTTTGATATAAGTTTCCTGTAAAATTTATATCCCCTATTATATCTAAATCATATACAGGGCTATTATTTTTGATACCTACTTTTGTATTAAAAATAGCTTGATCTTTATCAATTGAACATATTTGATTAGAGGTTGGTGTCTTTAATTGAAGATACATTGATCCATCAGAATATGTTCCTAAACCTCCGATATATGTTTGGCCTGTGGAATTATAGAATTTTAATCCTTTATTTGATCCGCTTTCTAAACTCATTCCATAATAAGTAGGACTATTGTACATTCTTATTTCATGACTATAACCATCTCCTACACTAAAAAGTTGTATACCAAGATTACCTGTACTTGTCTTTAAATCCACAATCGCTCCACTAGTGCTGTCACTATATGGTCTTGCATAAAATATTTCATAATTATTTGAATTATTAATAGTGAATTTTCCATTAATCGTTGCTCCTATCGCAGTTAATAATCCAGTTGTAGCATCAACAGAAAATGTTCTTGTTCCTGCATTATAACCTGCAATACCATTAAATCCATTAACATTGCCCATAAGTACGCCAGTTATTCCACCAACTGTTGTACCTGTAAAAATCTTAGGAGTTACAACATAATCTGAACCAATAAGAGTTTTTGTTCCATTCCAAGCCGATACCCAATCTAATAAATTAGCATCGACTCCAGGAATTCCTTGTGCTCCTGTTGCACCTGTATTTCCTTGGACGCCCTGTGCACCTGTGGAACCAGTAACTCCTTGAGGGCCAACAAGATTAGTCTGAGTTGTAGAATCTAAATTGTTCCAAGTAATTGATCCTGTTCCAAAAACTAAATTAGTTCCATCAAATTTTAATTTATAATCAACATCACTTGTTCCAAAACGCATTGTTCCATTTGATAAATCTAGAACTGTTTTTGTGCCATTAAAATCTTGCAGTTTACCTGCTTTTACAGTTCCCATTGCAACATTTGTACCAACCTCTAATTCACTCGTAATTATTTTACTAGCACTAAGAGTTCCATTTATAATCGCTCCACCATTTATTGTGTTTGCATTAGCGAGTGCATTTAAACCGTTTGTAATAAGGTCTACAATATTAATGTTATTAACTAATAATTTTGTTGTTGCTGAAAGACTTGAAGCTTCAATCGACCCTGATGCTTCTATGTCCACTAATTTTAATTTACCAGTATCAGCATTAATATATACTACATTCTCCCATGATGGATTTGAAAATGTTCCAGAATTTTTCTGAAATTTAAATCCATCCGTTGCGTTTAATATTGTTCTGTGAGTTAAAGATGTTGTTCCATTTGTCTTGGATATAATTAGGCCAGTGTCACCAAGTTCAACTCCGTTTGAAATAACACCTGTAGATGGCAATATTTCAAAATTTCCATTGCTAATTTGAATCCCTCTTTTATTATCTCCATATATTCCAATTTTAGCAATTGGTTGACCACCTGTATCAACTACAGTTAAACTTTCAAATAATCCTGATACTCCAATTACTGAATTTCCAATTAAAGTCCCCGAATTAATGCCATTTGGCGAAATCGCAGTAGACGCTGTTTGAAAATTATCTTTAGTTAAAACAACTGCGTTATTAATAATCCTTAATTGTTCAGGTGATATATTTCCACTATCATCTATTTCCTTTAACCACAGCCCGCGACCATTCATAATCATACTTTGATTTTTTCCAGCCAACACTTGCTTCAATGTTGCATCAATATTCTCATTTCTCAATTCAGTAATAGCACTAGAATTTGCTTTATTATCCCAACTTGCCTTATTATAACTTAAAGTTGTACTCGATGTAATTGCATTGCTAACCAAATCTGTTTGATAAATAAAAGGATCATCAATTGCATCTTTATTACTGAAAATTAATTTTAAGCTATTTTCACTAGGACTATGTGTATATCCAACTAATCTTACTTCAATATCCACATCAAATTTAGAAAATTCAATTGAAACAATGTCTCCTAAAACTAATTTTTCCCAATCATGTTGACATTCAACAACATTTAAGAAATTAATAACTTCTATTTCAAAAATTAATGGAGGAGTTGAAAGTTTCAATAATTTCTTTTTCCCTGCATCTAATAAATCTGTTGCTTCAACATAGTTATTATCTTCCCATGTTTCTTGTTTAATAAAAAAATCAAACTCTTCAACTAATGCATCTGTATTTAGATAATTAGAAATTTTAACACTATTATTATAATCGCTAATTTCAACATATTTTGCATCTATTTCTAATTGTTTATTATCAACTAATAATTGTTTAGAAGCAACATTGTTTTCTGCATTTGTTAAGTCAATATTTAATTGTACTAAACTTTCATTATTCTTTATTGCTAAATCTAAGCTAGTTTCTACAATGGTTAATGCTGTTTTAGAATTAGTTAATTCATTATCTAGAATATCAAATTCACCATACAATGTATCTAAATCATTCAATAAATCTGCATATGTTTGAGAATTAAAATCTAGATTCGCTTCATATGCATTTAGAGCAGTAATTAATCCTTGTGACATAAATTCTAATGTTTTATAAAATGTATAATTCTCGATATAGGGCATACCCGTTGGATTAATTTCTGCTATACTTATATTATTACCATAGCAATATAATCTTGTTTTTATCTCATCATTTTTTATTTTCTTATTAATGCTTTGTATATAATTATCTTCTGAAATATATAATCCTTTATTTCCTTGAATATCATCTATTGATTTTACAGAAATAGTTTTTGTCAATGTATCAAATAAGAAAATACATTCATATGCTTTTTGTACATCATTAATTAGAAATTCAAAAAGTGATTTTTCACTTATGTCAAATGATCTATATTTTGAATTAATCCCTGTGAAATTTGTAAAAGAATTTATATCTAATTTCCAACTAGTTATTGTTTTTACATAATTCATTACCCCTAATTGGAATCCATCTGTATCTAATTCATCTGTTAAACTATAAAGTTTTCGAGATACAAGTTTATATCCTCTTACATTTTTCTTATTTAACATGTATTCTAAAGAATAGCAATGAATATTTTTAACCTCTGTTCCATTTCCAACTTCTTCAGGATTATCAATAATGAAATACTTCTCATTATTTAGAAGAATTAAATAATCACCTTTGATTAAATCATAATAATTCTCACCATAAAAAACACTAAAATTTAATTCATCTGTTGTAGGAAATCTAAAATCAATAGATATGTTTTCTGCATTTAAAACACCTATTTGTGTTTTATCAGGCTTGCACAGTATAAGATCATATTCTATTGGTTCTAAATTACGATTTATATCTCCTAACAATTATTTTCACCACCCTTTTATGACATTTATTAAGCCAATAATGGGAATCTGTATCTGAATGATATTGTACATTTTCCTGTAATTTCGATGCGATTTATTCCATATACTAAACGAAACCATTTTTTATTAAAATTACCTAAACGATAAAGTCCTAAATCACTTATAATTTGCTTTCTTTCATTATTTATGTATATTTTTTCTCCTACTGTTAAATTTATAAAAGTAGATGTTTCTCCTGCATTACTAAGATTTTTTAAAGATATTCCTGTATTTGTGCCACTTAATGTGAATTCGATCTCTGGATAAAGATATTCTACAGCATTTGAATAACTATTTATTGTTATAACTGTTGGAATAGTTATTTCACTTAAATCGAAATTGTTTTGATAAACTGGAGAATAACCCCACGGGCTGTTTGCCCTAAATTGAATAGTAAAATAACCTTGAAGATTTCCAAAAGTTAGCAAGTCTGATTGATTTGTCATTATAACTTCATAAATTAAATTTGGATTATCCTGAGATATAAATTCACAATAAGTTTCTTTGCAAAGCCAACGACTCAATTCCATTTTCTTTTCAGGAGTAAATTCTCCTTCTAGTAATGAACAAGTTATTTCAAATTCTAAAGGTTGTTTCTCTATTCTGTGAAATAAAGGTGTGTGTTTTTTATATAGTTTTGTTTCAATGATATTTTGAGCAGGAATAAAAGGAGAAGATATTTCTCCAGAATTTCCTATTCTAACAATATATAACCCCATATCTTCCGAAGAAATATTATCAAATATAAAATTCATATTTATCAAATTATTTTTCACCTCCAAACATTTTATTTAAAAATAAGAAGAAGAGAGCAAATGTTTTACTCTCTTCTTATTTTCGTCTCAAAATTCCCTTGCGATTGAATGTTTTATTCATTTCGTTTATTGTATAGGAGGCTATGGATTTTAAATCTGGCAAAGCATCTCTATCAACATTTCCCTCTACATTTATTAGATTATCAAATTTAAACTCCATATTTTGTTGAGGAATTTGTTTCATAATACTGCTATAATCTGGAATCTTAAAATTATTCATTATATTACTTAAAGGATTATTGACCATCAATTTATCAAGAACACCTGTAATAGAAGGAAGATTTTTAACTAAATTTTCAAAACTAAGTGTTTGATTTTGCGATAATATCCTTTCTTTACTATGTACCAATGCCAATTTTCCAGATGAATCTCCCCAATTTCCAGTTATACCACCAGTATCAAACATATCAACCCATTTACCATTAGTAAATGTTTTTGGGACTAATCCACTATCTAGTGCTAAATTGATGGCACTCATATCTAAAATATCATATATTTTAGTACCAATTTTAACTTTATTTTTGAAATCTTCAGCTTTTACAGTAATTACTTCACTTATTGCCTCTGCAACCTTTGGAGTACCTTTAATTCCAGTATTTTCTTGTGTTATACTAGATGGTGTTTGGATTGGTACAGGAATAGGCTTAGGTTCAGGAGTTGGTACAGGTACAGGAACTGGAATAGGAGGCAATGATCTTAATAAATTCTGACTAGTCGTTAACTTATCAATAATACTTTGTAATCCTTGCCAACTTAATCCTAAAGCATCGACAGTTGCTTGATTTTGAGATTTAAAATTAGCATTGAATATGGCAAAATCAGTTTGAATTGCTGTAAAATTACCTGCATAAATTTGTTGACGAATATTTGCATATTTTTTATCATCATTTATCAAACCATCATAATAAGCAGTTGTTATTTGCTTTTGAGTTTCAACTGCTTTAGCATTCTTAGTTTTTTTCTCTTCTAAACTTTTAGTCTGCTCTGATACATCTCTATGTCTTTGCATTTTTGCAATAGCGTGTTCTTGTTCTGCTAATGTTTTAGCCAATTCTAATTTCTTAGCTTTTCCTTCAATAGAATCATCTAAAGACAAAGCATCAATTTTAGATTGTGTTTCTATCGCCTCATTTTGAGCTTCTGTTAATTCTTCTTCATAATCCGTATCAGATGAAATATCACTCAAAGCTTTGATTTTATCATCAATTAATTCATCATATGCTTCTTTTTGCTTATCAATTGATGCTAATGCAATTTCTTCCTGTTTCTTATATGCTTCCTTATATGCTTCAATGATTTCATCAGCAATATCACTATATGCTTGAGTTATAGATGTTTTAGTATCTAAAATAGAATCATTTGCATTATCAATAGCAGATTTAGTTTCTTTCCATTCTTCAGTTCCTTCTTTTTGAGTTGCTAATTTTGCTTCTAATGCAACTAATTCTGCTTCTTCTGATACTAATTTTTCCTGTAAGTTCTCAACATTTTCTTTCACTAAAGCAGAAATTTCTTCTTGTGATTTTCCTTGTAACTCATAAAGATTTATAAGTTTTTCATTTTTAGAAATTTGTGTATCTAGATTGGCTTGAGCATCATCAAAAGGTTTAACTATAGAACCAAAATCAATTTTAGATATTTCTTGATTTGTTTGTTCTACAGCAATTGTTGCATCTTGAATACCTAAAGTAACAATATCAATCTTAGTCCTTGTTTCTTTCCATAACTCAGATCCAACTTCTTGTTTTGCTAACAATTCTTGCAATTGAGTCTTTTCAGAAGTTAATGATGATAATTTATACTTTTGAATACCTAATATAGTATTTTGAGTTTCTATTTGATCTTCAGAACTTGCACCAATTAATTCTTGATATTCTAGAACTTTTTGATAATATGATATTGCAGTATCAGATAGCGATTGATTCCCTTCATTTGGTTTTATTATAGAATCAAGTTTTAAATTAGAAAGTGCTTCTCCATTTTCTTTAACATTTAATGTTGCATCTTCAATTAATTCACCATAATTTTCAACTTGATTATTAAGATTATTCCATTCGTAAGAACCGACTTTATACTCGTCACGCTGTTTTACTAATTCTTCCTTTTGTGATTCTAATAAATTCAATTTATCTTTTTCTTTACCAATCATTTGTTCAGATAAATTAATTTGTGTAGAATAATCATTTTCATCGGTCATATCAATTGAGAATTGAATATCATCTTGAGAATCAGTAAAATTCTGCAAATCTTTATCTCTTAATGATTGTTGATAAGTAAAATATTCACTTACATTCTGTTTACGCTGTTCTAATGCTTGATTGATAATCTCATTTTGAGTTTGAATTGCTTCTCTTACTTGAGTTTGAGCTTCCTCAGTTAAAGTATTATTATTCATATACTCAGTTAGTTCAGCGATAGTTCCTCTAGCAGAAGTTTCCTTTGCTGTGAATAATTCATTATTCCAATTAAATGTTTTTTCATTTACATTTTTATCTCTAGTTTGAGTTGCGGTTAATATTTCAGCATCAGACGATCCATTGGTTTGCATTGCTTCAATATTGTTATTCATCGTAGCATATTCTGTTTGGAATGCAGAAATTTCTCCATTGACAGTATCCATAACATCTTTATATCCTTGATTACTAGAAACTAAAATACCTGATATTTCATTAGATTGTCTTGTAATTACTGCTGTTGCTTCAGTTTGAGCTTTAGTTAAACCTGCTGTAAATAAAGTAACCATATCTTTATCTACAAATTGATAACCTTTTTCAACTAATGCTAAAATTTCATCAACTTGATTAACAGATATACTCTGAATAAAATCAACTATTTTCCCATTCTCATATTTAGCCATTGGAATCCAACTTGAAGATTGTAGTTCATCCATATGCCCAGGCAAATATTGCTCATATCCACTATAGTCACTACCAGAATAATTGCGAATTACTTTTTCAGCATTTAAAGCTTCAGCATTACTCAATATTTCTATTAGTTTATCATAACCTTCTGTTCCTGAAGCAAATGAACGATTTTTAAGGAGTTCCTCAGTTTCTTTATTAGGGATTACATGTGTGCCTTTAGGTAAATAACGAAGTTCTGGCCCATTATCACCTGATAATTCTACTTTACCATCAGGATTAATTATTAATTCTCTACCTTTTTCTGACACTTGTGATAATTCATCGTTTGGTGTTCCATATTTAGGAGTTCCTTTTGCATATCCTTCTGTACCTTTTGCTCCCCAACCAATTTTATTACCATTTTTATCAAAAATATAATATGAACCATCAGCATTATGTTTTATAGTTGTATTTGAATTGCTACCAGAATTACTAGAAGGTATATCAACATCTAAATCACTATTAAAATTACTTACATTATTCAACATATCTTGCAAATAACCTTTTTGAATTACACTGGCATTCTTCATAGAAGATGTAATTAATGATGATAAATTAGAATAAAATGATTTATATTCACTAAATTGATTATTTAATGATAACTCTGATTTATTCTCAATATCTGAATTATAATCACTATTAGAATTTAAAATAACTTCAAAGAAATTATTAATTAATTTCATCATATCTTCATAATGTTCTTCTGTTGAATCTAATTGATTTTGAAGACTATCATCTACTTTTACTTCAATTTCTTCAATATTATCTAGTGAATTATTGGTAATAGAAGATAAATCTAAAGTATTTCCATTAGGTAATGTAAAATCAAATGATAGAGAAGTACCAGAAAGCATTCCATCTTCAAGTAAAGTTCTATTAGAATTAATACGATAAGTTAATCTATCAATTTCATCTTGTGCTAATTTTGCTTCTGATGTGATTTGTGAGAATTGTGCTTCTTCTAGAGTTTTTACATATTCAATCGTTTGTTTATTAGTAGATTGCATTTCATTTTTTAATGATTGTAAGCGAGTGCGTAATTTTTCTGCATCTTCTTCTGAATAAACAGTAGTTTTTGATAAACGATTGAATTCTGTTGCAAGACGATTTGCTTTATCAGAAGATTCATCAATTGCATCATTTAGGAGATTGATTTTTTCTGAGTAGTCAGAGGATTGAAGAAGTGACATGTCAAAGTCAAGATTGGATAGATTTAAATTGTATTTCTCTATTCTTTCTTCTGATGCAGTTAATGTTTCATCAAGTTTAGTAGAATATGATTCTAGGGATTCATTTATAGTTTCGATTGATTTGTCATAATTTGATGTTAAATCAGATGTTAATAAAGACTTTATGGTAGATTGAGTGTTGAGGTATTCAGCAGATAATTTATCTTGTGTTTCAATTAATTCATTATAGAGAGATATTTGTTTAGAAAGTTCAGAATTATATTCTATTGAACCTTCATTTAGTAAAGACATTCTAGCTTTTGATAATTCTATTTCAGAATTTATGAATTCTTGATTTATTTTATTTAGAAGAGATTGATTTTCTTTCTGTTTTTCAGTATTTTCTTCAATAGATTTAGTATAAGAAACCCAACCATTACGCAATAATTGCATAGATTTAAATTCTTCATCCATTGATGCTCTAACTTTTTCATTGGTTTCTGCATTTTTTTCTTTTACAAATGTCGTTGATTCTTCATTAGATTCTCCAGTAAACCACCTTGAAGTATCACCAAATTTAGATGAAGAAATAGATGAGTCTTTGAGTTGATTTACTTTATCTCTAGCAGAGTTTAATAATCTTAATTCTTCTGCTTGACTGGCAACTAATTCATTCGTTTTTATTAATGTAAGTTGATAATCTTTAGCTGATTTTGCTTGTTCAAGTTCTTTTTGAATTGAATCTGATTTTGCTTTTTGGAGGTCAGATTCTACTTTGATTTGTGCTAGGAGAGATTCTGTGAGGGATTGGATGGAGAGTTCTTTTTCTTCTTTTTCTTTTTTATAAGGATTATAACTTCCTGAATTTGCTGCCGATTTTATATTACCTAACAATGCTTTCATTGCACTGATCTTATCATCTACACCATTATCTGCATTAAGTTGTGACTGTAAAGCATTTGCTTCTGCTCTCATCTTATCTTCTTCATTAAGCCATATAGTTCCAGTGCTGGGGTTTAAAGTTGGTTTACTTAAAAATGTAGGAAGTGCATTAAGAGCATTATTTCTTTGTCTGATTGCTTCTGCTTCTGCAATAAGATTACTAATTCTTACTTTAGTTTGTTCGGCTTGATTAGAGGTAAATGTTTTTTCTGCTTCAAGAGCAGTTATCATTCCATTGATACGGACATCTAACAACCCTTGAACTGCCTCTTTATTGAGTGTTAATTGTCCATTCTCGACTTTCAATTGATCAATTAATTCTGGGTATTTTGTAACTAAATCTACAATTGTTGATGCTGATAATTTCCCTGTCTCATTATATTCTTCCATGGCCTTTGAAACATCAGTTGCTACAGAAGTAACATCTTTAAGACTATCTGCTAATTCTTTTGAAGATACTGTCATGTCTTTTAGATTGGCTATTGTTTCTGGTGCATTATCCAATTTCATAGCATCTTTAAATATTTTAAGTAGCGCAGACGCTATATCAAGATCAACATTATTTTTAACTAAAGCATAACTCATATCATGGATATCTTTAGTTGCTTTTTCTGCCGAAGCTCCCTTGGTCATATCCTCTGATATTCTTTTGAATATTTCTGATATTTCAGGATTTTTAAAAACTTCCATAGTGTCTTTAAGTTCATCGAATCCTTTACCTGAATCAAAAGTAGCTTTAGCTAAATTATTAATCAAACTTTGACTTAGTTTATTTGCAGAATCACTAGATTGGTCAAAAGCATGTGCTTCTTGTGATAATGTTTTCTGTATTTCGCTACTTTCACCTGTCAATGTTTTTCTTTCTTCGGCTAATTCTGCGGTTGCTTCCTGTATACCTTTTATCCTTTTTTCATTTATATACCCAGTTATTGGATCATCAAAGTTTTTTAGACTTGCAACTTTATTATCATTCTTAGCAATTTCAGCATTAATTTCTTTAATTCTAGTTTGTTTTTCTAATATTTCATCATATTGATCTTTCCCCATAGAATTAAATTTAGATGCTAATTCTTGCTGTTGTGCTATTAGTAAATCTTTTTTGGCTTGAGTTAATTGTTTGACATATTCAATATCAACTTCAATTGCTTTGCCTTCTGAATCTAATTGAATTACTGAATCTCCGAAGAGAGATGATAGTCTGGCTGTTGCAGTAGAGAGTTTTTCTTTTTCTTCTGTAGTTTTATTTAATTTTGGAAATAGTTCTTCATATTGAGATATGAGAGAAGGGATTTCAGAAGTTTCTTTTTTGAGTTGCGAAATTGATTTTGTTAATGTTTCAAATGCTTCTTTTGCTTTTTCTGTTTTTTGTGTAAAATTAATTATTTTAGAAATTATAAACGAAATTGCAAAAGATAATCCCACCGTTAAAGTTGCTTGCCAAGCAATTGTAGCAATTCTTGCTCCAATCATTGCCGTGGTATAACCTATGGTTCTTCCAGTTAGTGCTTGGAATGCTGTTCCTAGTCTTGAAACATTAGAAGATGTTCCAGCAAATACAGCATCAATACTTAACTGGGTTCTAATCGCCCTCAATCTATCAGAGAAATTTTTCATATTGTCTAATAATCCAGCAGTAGCGAACCCTTTAAATCCAATAACTGACGTTGAATTTGTTTTAACCATTTCCATTTGTAAAACTTTAAGATGTCCTACAGAACCCATAACTCCTTCACGGAATTTACTAGAAAATAATCCTATACCAACAACAGCAGTTCCTAACAATACAGGAATTGTACCCAAAACACTTGAAAGATTTGAAAATACATTTACTATACCTGTTCCAGTATCTACCAACCCTTTAAGGGTATCTTGATTTGCCATTGATAAATATAGTCCTTGTAGACTGGCGACAAATTCCGATGTATGGGCTTTTAAAGACTTCATATAGATATCTTGTTTTTGTAAAGCTACCCCATTTGCATCAGTTGCAGATGTAGTATTTTGTAGAACTTTGTCGTAATTTTGCATCAAACTAACGAAAATATTTCTCTGGTGAATTGAACTAACTGCAGTAGCTGTTGCTTGTCGTTCTATGTCGTTTAATGTCGACCAACGAGATGCAATTTCTTGAAGTAAAACCGATGCTGGTTTTATAGAAGTAGCAGAATCTTTCATTGTTATGCCAATATTATATAGTGATTTTTCTATTCTTACAAACTCTTCAGGATTAGTATCTTCCCCTACATTTCCAAGTCTAGAAAATATCATTTTTAGACCATTTGCGACCTGACTCCCAGATCTTCGAGTTGTTTCGACAAGAGTTCCGAGCATTCCTGACAATTCTTGCACAGAAACTCCAGCCTCAGCACTTACTGCCCCAACAGTACGCATACCGTTGGAAATCTCAGAAACAGCCTTGGGAAAGTCAACTTGCAAGTTTCTAGCAACAGATGCTATAGTATCTACAATACCTAACGCATCTTCTGCTCCTAATCTATATTGGGCAAGAGTACCCATTAATTGATCGGCACTATCCGTCATAGATTGTCCTGTAATATTCGACATAATTGCTGCGGCTTGCGTCTTTTTGATAGATTCTTCAAGGGTACTATTATAAGTCGAAAACACCTCTAAACCTCTCATTACTGCAGTCGTAGTTGTTCCCATCGCTATAGCATAATTATTTGCCGATTGCGTAATTTCATTAAAGTTTAAGTTTACATCCGTCATCTCAAGACTCATATTGGTGAATCCTTGGTTCATATCTGACAAAAATACCAAACTTTGTTTTAATTGGGAAATTACCCCAAAAATTAAATTTCCAACCCCTAACCAAATTCCCATTTTATAAGCCGCGACTTGAATTGACTCTCCAAAAGACATTGCTGATTTATTAGCATTATTTAAACCATTAGAAACTGCTTCAGCATCTAAACTTCTAAATGATGCCCTTAAATTTTCTACTCTTTGTCTAACATTTTCTGTAGTAGGGGTTAGTGCTGCCATTTCTCTTTGAAGTCTTTCGAATTCGGAAGTATTATACAGCCCTGATTTTTGTTGTGCAAATTTAGTAGTTTGAGACGCAAAATCTTGTTGTTGAATGCTTAACCAATGTTGATTATCTAGTGCATTTTGACGAGAAATATCTCCTTCTCTAATTTTTTTGTTATTATACTCTGTTTGAAGTGTATTTTTTAGATTAAGAAATTCTACTTCTCTAGATGAGTCTGATAACCCGTTTGATCTAATATCCTGTCTAGCAGTAGCATATTTTTGACCTTCTAGCCTAATTTGTTCTTGCAATTGAGCCGTTAATTCAACATGTCCTCTTTTTTCAGCATCAATTCTTTTACTAGATAAATCTAATATATTCTTTAAAGACTGCTCCAATTGTGCATATGCGTTATTTTGATTGTTTTGGCGTGTAATATCAATTTCTTTAGTTTTTCTGTTATTTAATTCTGTTTGCAAAGAAAGTTTTGTATTTAATAATTCAATTTCTCTTGCAGAATCAGTTAATCCTCCTGATTTAATATTTTTTGTCGCTAATGCGTATTTTTGCCCTTCAAGTTGTAATTGTTTTTGTAATTCTGCACTAAGTTCAATTTGCCCCTTCTTTTCAGCATCCATCTTCTTAATTATTAAAGAATATACTCCTTCTAATGCCTGTTTTTGTTGTGCGTAAACATTATTAGAAATACTACTATTTGTTTTACTTTCTTGATTAATTACTGAATCATATTCTTTTTGAGCAGTTTTCAAGACGTTTAGTAATTTAATTCTTTGATCAATGTCTGTGTTACCTGCTAATTTAATACCTTTATCCATAAATTCTTTTGCACTAATATTTGCAGCTTTATATTGTTTAATTAAATTTTCTATTTCTATTGATATCTTGTTTATCGTTTCCGTACTTGTTCCTGTATTACCAGTACCTAAAGATTTAGTTGCTTTCATAGCATTATCTGCTGATATTTTTATTTTATCAAAAGAAGATTTAATTTCATTCAATTTAGCAGTTAAATCTTGAGGAACATTAAACCCCCTTATATCTATACCGCCAAGTTCTGCTTTCAATTCCCTTAAAGCTTTTGCGTCATTAGGACTTATAAAAGAATTTGATTTACTTCCATCTAATTTTAAAATGTTATTTTGAAATTCAGCCTTAAATTTTGCTAAATCTTGACCCATTTTATTAATAGTATCTTGGTTTAACCTTTTAATTTTCCTAGTTGATTCAACCCACTTCTCCCCAATTACTTTTCCTGCATCATCATGCACTTGTATAAGTTTTTGAGTAATCTGTACAGTTTGACCAGTGGCGGTTTTAAGTTCTCCTACTTTTTGAACTGCTCTTGAAATCCCATCTTTTTCCACCATATCTATTTTTATATTTTTAATGTTATTTAACTTTTCTATATCCCTAGTAATATCTTTCCAACCACTACGTATTCCATTTGTAGTATTTCCAAATTCTTTACCTAATTTTTCTAATCCTTTTAATGCACTGTCACTAATATTTAAATCAATTTTTAAATTATGGTTATTCTTAAACCAATTTTGAATCTCTGTCATTTGTGTGTTAATTATTTTTTGAGAATTTGCAATATCTATTTTTATAAGAATACCAGAAAAATCATCTGCCATAGTTTAACCACCTCTTTTTTATTTTTGTTTTATAAAATAGAAAACTCTATTCGAAAAATAGGCAAATAAAATACCCCTCATAAAGAGAGGTTGAGTATTAAAAACTTTATTGATATAATTTTTGTTCATCAAATTTACCTTGTATGTCATTCTTTAAATCTTGAATTTGTTGCTGTTCTCTCATATCTTTTTTATAACTATTTGGATGGGAATTATAATATTTTTGTAAATTACTTTGATTCGAATTTCTATGAATATTAGTATATAATTGTGATACTACGCAATAAATTACAAAAAGTATTATTAAAGTTCCAACAATATCTCCAATATGAATTTTAGATTTCCACATTTAAATTCACCACCTGTAAATTATTAACTATCAGTAGTATATGATATACTATATGAAAATACAACTAATTTTATTGCACAACAAAAAGACATTTTGATAACCAAAATGTCTAAAATTCTGCAATAAAATAATTAAAAACCAAAAAATAAACATGTATTAGAATCTATTAATTCTTCTAACTTCTACGCTAATGGCATTTTTAACTCTAGTAACTATATCTGCTTGTATTTTTACAATTGCTTTTTCTATGAAATGTGCAGCACTTCTATCATGAAATCTGTCATTTACTCCTTCCCAAACTCCACCCCATGAAAACCCATCATTTAACCAATCTGCTATTTCAACGTAATCTCCTTTACTAATTCCTAATTTTGCAGATCCATATAATGAAGTATGCCTTGTTTTTTCTGGATCAAAATAAACTTTAAATTGTATTGAATTTTGAGTAACTATTATATCTGACGCAGTTATCGAATTGAGTAGGGAAAAACTTCTTTCATAATTAGGAGATGCAGGAATATTATATACACATTCTTGTACTGCTTGCTGTAATTCTGAAACTGCAATTGCTTGAATAGCTCTTAATTGTCTCTGAAAATTACTAGACCTTAATAAATTATCAATCGCACCAGAAACAGACATTATATCTCACCATCAATTGCTTGTTCTATATTTACCTTATTCATAACTATTTCCATAATCTGTGGAGTTACTTCTGGCATTTTCTGTAATACTTCTTTAATCCATTCACTTGCTTTATCAACTTCTTCTTTTGGCAAAGCATCAATAATTTCACTTAATAAATTCAAATTTATTAATTCATATATATAAGCAATTAAACTAACCGCATCTTCTGGGAGAGGGATATTAGTCATAAACTTTACAATTAAAATATGGAATAAATAAATACTATCAGTGTATTCATCAATATTTGTTCCACTTTCTTTTAGTTGTTCATTAATTGACATATATTCACCTATTAATTTTGGTATGTCTGTTTTCTTAAAATATTTATTTACTATCATTTCGTATTTTCCATCCATAAGAGGAACTACTGTTTTCTCATTAAATTTAGAGTTTTCCTTGTGGACTGCACTTAGAGTAAGTTTTTTGTTATTTGCCATTTATATTTCCTTCTTTCATAAATTTATTAATTTATTTTTAATTCTATTCCATATTCTTTAAACTTATCTATCAATCCTTTTAGACCGTTTTTCATATCTTTGGGATAAAGTTCTAATAATTTTAAATCATTATCTAAACATATCTCTTGTTTATCTTTTATTCTCTTCTTATAACCCTCTCTTCGTTGCATTCCAAAATACTCTACAATTATTCCATCTAATAAAAACCAATCGCAACGTTTAAATCCACATCTAGCATCATTTGTAAAAGCAGAGTAATATGCTTCTTTTTTATACTCTAAACTATTATCTATGAATAAATTGGTAATAATTAATTCTGGTTGTGAAAGACACAAATCATTGTTCTTTGACCTATAAGTTTTAGATGAAAACATATTCCCATCATAATTAGGTTCTAAACCTGCTGACTGACAAGCATTAATATAACCTCCAAAACAACGTCCATATGTTTGAGAATGTGCCATTCCTTTATTTGCGTCTACCTCAATTGCAATAGGAGTTCTTCCTAATATATTTGCGAATTCTCTTAAATCTTTTGTTAACTTTTCTCTGTCATAATCAACATATATATGTGCTTCTGGGTTTTTATTTAATCCTAAATTTTGCCCTTGCCCCATAATTGAACCAGTAGTTCTATTGAATATTTCCCCTAATTCCTTATTTGTTTTTACCAAATATAATTTCTTAAGTAATTCTGAATCCTCTTCACTCCATTTCTCGCGATTAACCAATCCCAATCTATAACCTTTAGTGATTATAGAAGATTCTGTTCTATTAGGAAGTAAAATTGCCAACTCCTTTGTAGACATTGTTTTATAGTTTTTATGTAATATATTCAACTCATCTTCACTATAATCGGAATGAATTAAGCGTTTAATTTGCAATTTTGAAGCTTGATGTAAAATAGTATCTTTAGGAAACGGTTTCAATAACTCTAATAATACATCCCAATCCGTAGTGGGATAATATTCGTATAATATTTTTGTATGTTCTATAGTCCAATTCCCTTTTTTCTTAGGAATATTTTTGATTTTTAATATTTTATATATATAATTACAACTAGAAAGACTATGTTGTTTGACTATTTCTTCTAATGGAACATCATTGATATAATCGTTTACTATAGCATCATAATCCTTTTGTCTTATTGCCATTTTTTTATACCTCCAATAATTTAATAATAGTATTAATCTAATAACTCCATATCCTCCAAACCATTATATATAAATACAAGGGAAGAATCTTGGAGGTGACTCAATCAGGTTTATAACTCCTGATTTTCCCTTGTAAATCTAACAACATAATATCAAAACAAAACATTCACAATCGAATCAAAATAAACATCAAACACTTCCTAATAAATCCCTTAACCAAACCATCCTTAATTAAAACTTCCTCACCATAATCTTGCTTCTCAAACTCTTCACTATAATAATCTTCATATTCCTCATAATAATCCCTACAAGGAAATTCAATAATCTTACCCATAATTATACCAACTTCTCTATGTATTCATCACTTTTCTCCTTATACTTCTTCCTAATCTCCCTTATCATCCTACGATGCAAACCCACACATCCCTTCTTTATGTCCTTCACAACAACAAAACTATCTCTACTACCACAACCCAAATCTCTACCTCTCACAAACAATTCTATCAAGTCCTCACGGTTATCAAATTCTTCAATTATCCAATCTAAATCAAATCCTGCTAATAAATTAATTTCTCTTAATTTACTAATCTCATTCTGCAATTCTAAATTAATCTTACCACAATCATCACAATCGCACTCGAACCAACTAAAAGGATAAATAGTAGAATAATAACTCCACTTATAATCACCTCTGCCATTTTCTGCGTTGGAGAAAATATTGAGATGACCACCAAAATTACCATTGGTATCTTTAATTACATATGCTTTAGTCATTTATGTATCTCCTCTACTTACTAAAGTGTTAGAGCAAATGTTTTTATTTACTCCACACACCTAGTATAGCACAGGATTTACAAAAGTGTCAATAGCACTATTACAAAATATTAAAATCTCTTATATTAAAACAATCAACACTTATTTATGTCCATCTCTATATTCAATCAAATCATCTATTTTACAATCTAAAACTAAAGCGAACCTAACAAGAACATCAAGCATCATATTATTATTATCTGACCGCATGATTTGATACATCCTTTGAGGAGAAATCTCCATCCTGTTTGCCAAAAAAGTTTTTGTTGCTCCAGTGCGTTTTTGGAATTCACTAACTTTTTTCTCTATTAAATTTTCAATTATTACTTTCATTAATATCACTCCAATCTAATATCCTATTAACTATTATACCATTGCATCTCTCTATACGAAAGTGTCAATAATCTTATAAACTTTATGTTAATAAGACTATATCATGGAGCGATTGGAGTGTCAAATAATATTATTTATTTATTAATTAACAAAAGAACTATATTTGATAACCATACATGTCTTCTTAATTTTTATATCCTTTTTTAAAATTAATAACACAAGATATTGTATTTGGTGAAACACAATATTCTTTTGCTAATTCTTTTTGACTATATTCACCTGTCTTATACTTACTTCTTATTTCTAATATTTGTTTTTGATCTGTTATTTTTATATTTTTCATATGTATCTTCTCTAAATATTTGCTCATTTTTTGTTTGGTTTCGTCCGAACGTGTTCTGCCCATGTTGCTTTTACTAATCTTTTGCTTATGTTCTTCGGAAAATATGTGGTTAGTTCCAGCATTTCCACTTTCACCACCCGAAGATAAATTATAATAATCCAAACTTTCTAATGCTCCATGACTTTTAATGATTTCTATTTCTAAACTATTTAATTCTTCTTTAGAATAAGCAATGGCAACTATTTCTTTACCAAAATTACATTTCCCATATTTTTTAATTGCACGAGATAATATAATCCCACTTCCCAAATAAACCTTCCACTTTTTATTTTTATTGAATGTTGATTGTCCTATGTATTTTTTTCCATTAATCATATTCGTAGTCACATAAATAAAACCATATGGATCTAAAATTTCTACCTCATTAACAATCTCTTCTTTAAATTCAACATTTTCCATTAACAAATCATCTCTCTTTCTTTTTGTTTACTCTCATTTTTTGGGCATATAAAATACTAGCAAGACAAGGGGAGAGCACCCTTTGATGATGGGTAATTAATCCATCATTCTTGCTAGTAAAACTGTTGTTATTAAGTTAATAACACAAAAAATCCATCAAAATACGATGGATTGCTTCTATTATTAGATTCCAAAACATTGTCAATTAATTTTATTTTATACTTTACAAATCAATTCCAATCTGGTATAATGATAAAGGTGGTACAAATAGAAAATAATATAGAAAGGAAGTGATATTATTATCAGAGATGGGCCTTGAGATATTAGATTACATAATGATGAAATCCTAACAACATTGTAAGTCGTAACAAATAAAAAAATAAATTAAATTAATGAAAGAAGGAATTAAAAACATGACAACAACAATTGCAAACGAACTACAGGTATTCATGAGTGAACAATTTGGACAATTAAGAGTTGTTGAATATAATGGAAAACCGTATGTAGTAGGAAACGATGTTGCTAAAGCATTGGAATATGCTAGACCATATGAAGCAGTTACTTCACATTGTAAGGGGGCGGTAATTTACCGTGTCCTTACAAAAGGAGGAGAACAAGACGTTAAAATTATTCCAGAGGGTGATATTTATAGATTAATCACTAAAGCGGCAGATCAGAGTAAAAACAAAGATATAAAACTCAAAGCTGAAAAATTTGAATCATGGGTATTTGATGTTGTACTTCCTACAATCAATAAAACTGGCGGTTATATAGCAAATGAAGAAAACTTCATTGATACATATTTGCCATTTGCAGACGAACCAACAAAATTATTATTCAAATCTACTCTTGCAGTTATTACCAATCAAAATGGAATAATTGCCAAACAACAAAATGATATTGATTATAAATCTGATATTATTAAAGGATTGGTCGAAGATATACCTCTTGCTTCTAAAAGACAAATTCTTAATCGTGTGGTAATGAAATGTAGTAATTTTAACGATAGATGGTCTGAACTTTATAAAGCATTTGAACTAAAATATAAAACTAGAATAAATGCCAGAATGGAATTTTATAATAAAAATCATAAAACCAAACTAAGAAGCAAATTAGAATATATTGAGGAAATTGGTATGATAGATGAGTTATATTCTATAGCCTGTAAATTATACGAGAATGAGGTAAATGTTTTAGTTGAGGAAATGTATAGATTGCATGAGATTGTTTAATTGGTAAGTAAGCAAGTAAGAAATAATATTATGTAATTTATTTGATTTGATTTTAAGAGACTCTAATCCACTAGAGTCTCTTTTCTTTTGATAATTTAATCACATAATTTATCATTATAAGCCATCTAAAACCTCAAAATCATTCAGACCCATACAATCCATACCAATAATAAATTCTAACTCGACACAGACGATTGTGGTGCGTGTGATTGGATTGTGGATTGATTGAGATGGGATTTTTGTTGTGGGATTTTTAGAGATAGATATTTGGATGAATTAAAATACTTGAGGGATTAAGTTGTAATTTTAATCCCTTTGGTAATTATTATTTAATGTCCTTTGATTTATCAACTTCTTCAATAACTTCTTTATTAGTTTCCACAAATTTAACTTTTCTTAACATATCATTCTTTTCTTCTGCAAATGTTCTTAAATCATAAAATGACGATGTAGTTGAAATATCTGCATGTTGACCAATATGCTTGCTTACAAATTTTAGATCCATACCACTAGCAAGGTAATTACTTATTGCCGAAGCTTTAAAGAGGTGAGGATTTATTCTTCTTCCTAATATATCTGACAAAACATTTGAACAAAGATCGTCTGCCCATCCTAAAGCGATTTGATTATACGTCCCATTGTGCTTTACTGTGAATAAATATTCGTGTTCATATTCTCGTTTTTCAACCCATAATTTCAGATAATATAAAGTAGTAATTGGAACTATATACTCACAAGGATGCCCATCTTCCGATGCCCCTTTTTCTCTAACAGTATTTGACATTACATATTCTGCACCTTCAATTACTGGTTTATATATAATTTCAGTTTTAAATCCTCTAAGCCCTCCCCTTCTTGCACCAGTATTGAAAGCACAAGATACCCAGGCGACAGCTAAATAATTTTTATCTTCCATTAATGTATCTATTAATATTTTATATTCCGCTTCTGTTATTGCTATTTTATTATAGACATAATTTTTTGGTATCTTTATGTCTGTTTTCGTGAAGTTGTGAAATGTTTCATATTCTTTCATTTCTTCGGATAGAATTCTTTCTGCATATTCACAAATTGTACTTACACAACTCTTTTTAAATTTAATTCCTGAACTAGACATTCCTCTGTTAATTAAATAACTTAAATATCTATTAAAATCTCTTTTAGTAATTTGATAAAATGCTTTATCATTTAATGCTGTTTTAACCCAAAAAGTGAACTGCTTGATTCCACTACGATATTGTGCCTTAGTTTGTGCCGAGAGAAGAGGGTGCATTTCTTCAAATTCTCTAATGAGTTTTATGTTTTCAGGATTACAAGTTAAGAACATCTCGTTAGTTACCTCTGGTAATTTTGGTGCTATTTCTCTAAGCATATTCTTATTTATTTTCTTGGTTTTATCTCTAATTCTTCTTGCCATTAGTTCACTTCCTTTTGCTTATTTAAATAATCATCTTCATATATCCATCTAAACCCACCGCTTTTATGTTGTATTCCCTTACAACATGCAAATATATTATTTGAATTTGTTTCCTTACGTGCTTCTGTCATTGTCCTAAAAGTTGTAATATAATTATAATCCAAGTCTAATTGAACAACTCTTCTCTTAGTCATATCTCTATTTTCATAATCTATTTTATTAAAAGTTTGTTCGTTATATTTATCTTTATATATCCATAGAAAACCATAAGCAGAAGCACCATCTCCACTGAGACAATTTCTTATATTTGATGCATACCCGTTTATAGATTTAGAAGCTTCATCTGCATTTTTCCACTCTGAAATATATTTTCCATCCAAATCTAACTGAATAATTGTTTTAGAGCGTATGTTAGATAATAAATCTTTTGTCTCTTGTGTATGATTCCATCCAAATCTTAATTTAGAAGCATCACTCATTTTCTTTCTTGTTTCTTCAGATATTTTAGCACCTCTATTACTTTCCGCAAATTCTAGAATGTTGTAACCAAACTTATTATTAAAACACCGAGTTTGATTTATCCAGAATTGCTCTCTTTCTGTTAAATTAATAATGTCACAAGTTTCTACAATTTCTATATAAAAATTTTCTCCACCATCTTTATCCCATGCTCTTTGAAGATGTATATTATGGCAATTTCCTTTTGGTAATGTATAAATATATCCAGAACTAATTCTGTTCCATAAATCCATTGCTTGACCTATATATACTTTTCCACTTCTTATATTTGTTATTTTATAAACACCACTTACATTTCTATATTTCTCTAAATTTTCCATATTACATTTGACATCTAGTAATTTAGTATCTAAAGAATCATTATAAAACCCCATACTATTTTTAATATAATAATAACCACCACATTTAACTAATATTAAATAAGAGAGTTGCAAATTATTTGACATTTCTAACAAAGACGGAAAATATTTATTCTTTTCTATAAATATTTTTATAATATTTTGTATATTGTTTTCGTTAATATAGAGATATAGTTTATGTAAATTATTACAAACCTCATAAATATTTAAGTTTAGTTCAAATATCATATTGATGATATTATCCTTATTTCTATAAATAGATTCCCTTAATTGGGTATATCCCATATTAAATATATCTTCAAATTTATTATTTTCTAAAAATGTGTGTAATTCTTTCAATCTGTTAGAGTAGGACTTCCAGTAACCAGAATCATTTTTACTTAATAACCCTAATTCTGCCTTCTTCTCCTTTATTTCAGTAACTTTAATATGAGAACATAATCTACAAGAATCATTATCAATAATATCTCTTTTTTGTTTATTATAATCTCTAATATATACCTTTTGAGGAGTTTTACAATAATCACACTCATATTCTATATAAGTATTAGATTTAGGGTCAACATCTTCAATTTTGACTATAAATATACTTCCGATTTCTGTAAAAGCATACCCTTTGTCTATATAATATTCTTTATTCCATTTAGACCAAACTATTTCTACCTCTGTACTAATTAACATTATTACAACACCGTCCTTCGTATTATTTGTCCTCCAAAAAGTAATAGCAGGAAACCAATAGGACTAATTGGCTTTTCGGGTTGCACTCCCTATCCTGCAAATGTGTAAATCAATTAATCTAATCAACATAATCAATCACACAACAAAAAACACCTCATTCTCAAATAAATGAAGTGCCTGAGTTCTATAATTGATTAAATTATTTATGTATTATTATTTAACTGTTTTCAATTTATCTTCAATTAACTTCTTTGCTTTCTTTTCTTTGTTCCTTCTTGCTCTTGCCTTCTCAATAATATGATACTCTTGCCACCCATTATCAATTTTTGAATATCCAATCCAACGATAATCAATTTCTGGATATCTATAATGAAACATTTTCTTTTTCAATTTTGCCGTAGCATCAGCTTGACCTTTCACATCCCAAACAATTATTGAATCATCTGCGTAAGTCAAAACATAATCTGCAACATATTTTATGGCAAGAATGTTTTCATCTTTATATTTGCATTTTGGTTGGAGTTCATATTTTACTTGTCTCTTATATCCTTTAATTGTTCCATTTTCTAATCCTACTTCTACTATTTCTTTGAAAAATTTAAGTTCTAATTCAGAATCATATTGAATTCCTTTATATGTACGCTTTAACTTACCCTCTTCCGATAAATTAACGTGAAATTTACTGTATTTTTTCTTTGCCATATTTTATACTTCATCTCCTAATATCCTAATATCACAAAAAGGCATCACAATAGAGCAATGCCTTTTAATTATTTTATATTTATTTATAAAACACATAACCAATACCAATTCTATTTCAACAACTTTACATCATCACTACTTACATCATCACTACTTACATAACCCTTTTTAAGCAATTGTTTCCACAACCACTCTAATCCCTTTCCTGTAACCTTTGTTGTAAAATCTGTAATAATACTTCCAAATCCATTACTATGAGTACTTGGTTTAAGTTCAAAATATCCTGCATCAATATATCTTTGATAAGGAATATTCCATTCACCATCACTATCTTGTAATATATTTTCTATTCTTAATATTTCAAATAGCTTTTTCTCGCCAATTGTTTTATTATTTTTAA
>Ga0209728_1000622_pt1 | contig 26567 bp, 40 predicted proteins | sample RifGroD1_FD_183997 | JGI IMG/M metagenome (GOLD analysis project Ga0209728, IMG submission 183997) | Groundwater microbial communities from Rifle, Colorado, USA - Groundwater D1 (SPAdes) (version 2) | ecosystem: Environmental > Aquatic > Deep subsurface > Groundwater | place: Rifle, Colorado... | reverse complement strand
CGTAGATTAAATGATGAAAAACGCAGAGCAGCTAAAAATGGCTGTGAAAACAAGTTGACTAAGTCCGAATGGTTGGAAATATTATCTAAACACGAATACAAATGTGCTAAATGTGGAACACAAGAGAGGATAAGTCTTGACCACATTATTCCATTATCAAAAGGCGGAACACACTCAGCCGATAATGTTCAACCATTATGTATCTCATGTAACTGTAAAAAGTATAATAAAATAGAGGTTGTGGCTCAATCCGCAGTTTCCGTCTCGCGGTAGACATAACAGCACGGTGGCTCCATGCCGCTGGTTCAGAAGGTAGGATGGCCTCTGCCGATGGTTGAGAAAAAACAAAATCTCCAGCCTCTTTGGATAGATAGCGGGATTGTTTCCCCACCGGTATTTTTTAGAGGATGTATGGTGTAAATCAAAATAAATATGATCTAGGTGAGCATCCTGTGGTTCTTTATGACAGGAGATGAGAGTTAGAATCTCTCTACATTCTTTAAGTCTACTGCTGTGTCCCTGAGTTTACTCAAATATCAGTAAAGGGGTGCGGAAGTTGGTCAGAAACGGCCAGAGGACAATGGAACCGAGCAGCGGTAGACTTTAAATAAGCTTGTCGCAGGGCTCTCTTGGTGTAATGGTAGCATAAGACCTCTGTACAGTTTTGGTAGTAGTTCGAGTCTACTAGGGAGCTTTAACACTAAAATAATTCTAAAGGAGAATATTTTGAGACTAAACAAAGTAAAGATTTTAGGTAAAACATATAAAATTACTTATCATCCCACTATGGAATCTGTAAATACTACTAATAAAGAGCCCTTATTTGGTGAATTTAAATTTGCTGATGAATCTATTAGAATTTTTAATAAATTAAAGGAGTTTGATAGATTACAGGTTCTTTTGCATGAGATTACACACGGAATCAGTACTACTTTAGAATTAAACTTGGATGAACATCAAGTAGATATGATAGCATTAGGATTTGCTAATGTCCTCATTGATAACAAACTAATTGATCTTGGTAAATAAATGGAAAACTTAGCAGAGTTTTATTTTGAAAAACTTCCATTAGATTCAAATCCTGGTTTACTTTTGGCAAAGTTTTTTTGCCAGAGCACGAATACTACACTATCTAAATCAGAGATTATTATGTTTAATCGTCTGATTAAACTATATGGAAGAACTATTCCTTATTTTGCGATACTAGATGTGAATAGTATGAATGATGTAAATTTAGATAATCCATTTGGAATACTTTCTTATTTCTGCAAGAAACGTATAGAACAGAAAAACCCAGAAGTTTATAATGGTGCATATAATAATCTAGATAAGAACATAGAAAAACTTGGGGAACAGATAGCCGCCCAAGAAGGAAGAAAGCCACTAAAAGTAAAGGAATTAGATTAATGGCAAATGAACCTTTCGCTAGTGATTCAGAGATTGCCGTTCTATCAATTATTGGTAAAAATCCAGAATATATTTTCAATATAGATGGTCTAAAACCATTTATGTTTTCTTCATCCATTCATCAAAACATTCTTACTAATATGGTAGAACTAAGTAGTAAGAACTTGTTGCCAGATTTTAGTCTTTTATACAGTTCTTTAGAATCTAATGGAAAACTCCCTCTTTGTGGAGGAAAAGAATATATCGAATATCTGTCTTCACAAACATATAATAAAGAGAACTTTACAGAACACCTAAGAATTGTAAAAAATAATTATAAGATTCGTTCTTTTGTCAGTCTATCTAGTGGAATATCTCTTGATGGTTTAACTATAGACAATGTAGATGCTAATATTTTAGCAGTGCAGAACTCTCTAGAAAATCTTGAGAGTTCAGTAGGTGGAGAAGGTACTTATCAAATAGGTAGTTTACTAGGAGATGCCTATAAAGAAATTGTTACTAGAATTGAGAAACCAGGAATTAGAGGAGTTTCGTTTGGTTCTAAGAAGGTAGATTTAATTACTGGTGGGTTGTGTGCAGGAGACTTGTGGTATATAGCGGGTCGTCCGGGAATGGCAAAAACAGGCCTAGCACTAAATATTATTTTAGAGAATGCTGAGAATAATGTACCAACACTTCTATTCTCCAAAGAAATGTCTAAGCAGCCGCTTATTGAGAGAATGTTAGCAATAAAAACAGGGCTTCCAATCTTCAACATTAGAATGGGATTACTGAAACAACCAGAACTAGATATTCTATACGAGGCAACCAAAGAACTAAAAGAACAACCAATTCATATAGATTTGAGTTTCTCTTCAAACATAGACCAGATGGAAGCAGTAATTAGAAAGTATAAATCTATTCATGATATAAAAGTTGCTTATATTGATTATATTCAGCTAATGGTAGAAAGAGACACCAATCAAACACAAGAATTGGGTAGGGTTTCTCGTAAACTAAAGTTGATGGCAAATACCTTAGACATGACAATAGTATCTATGTCTCAATTAAATCGAGAAGTGGAACACAGAGACAATAAACGTCCCGTAATGTCCGATATTAGACAGTGTGGCAACTTGGAAGAAGATGCAGACTTCGTAGTAGGGCTTTATCGAGATGAATATTATAATAAAGATTCTAAGGATAAAGGTAAGCTAGAGTTTATCATTCTTAAACAAAGAAATGGCCCTACTGGAACTACTATACTAAAGTTTAATCAAGAAAATAATCAGATTCGTGACGAATAGAGGAAGGAAAAATGGTATTTAAGGCTAAGCAAAAGGGCAGTACCTTTGAACGAGATGCAGTAGAATTACTAGATAAGGCAATAAAAGGTTCTAAGTTTCGTAGAATTCCCGGAAGCGGCGCATTGGGAACTACTATGGCCGAGTCGTTACTTACGGGAGATTTATCAGGCAAGATAGATTTGTTTCCTAAAACACTAAAGGGAGAAGCAAAGTGTGGCTATAATTCCTCTTCTGTAGTAGGAGTAAAACAGTTTACACTTAAAAAGGAGTGGATGGATAAGATTATAGAAGAAGCAAATAATAACTATTCCCTACCATTTTTAATTGGTAAATTTTCAGGAGCAAGGTCTGGTGTGAAGGAGTTTATAGTTTTAGACGTGGAAACCTTTGCCACCCTAATTAATTTATATACAGAATTGATGGCATCCCTAGAATAAGAAACAATGACTAAATCTACTTGGAAAACCCTATCTAAATTATATAAACAGGAGTTTGGTGTTCCCGAAACTGTATTATCTGTAATGTGTACTAGAGCAGTACTAACTCTATGTGTTTCAGGAATGTCAAATAAATCTATTGCAGAATTTCTAGAAGTAGATAGAAAAATTGTAGATGAATATATAAGCATTGCTTTTGGATTTAGCGGGTGGGAAAAAGATTTAGATTATAGTCCACTATATAGATATAAAACTACTGGAATATACGAGGGAACTATAGAGTATGATTTGTGTAAAAAATATATAGAAATATATTCTAAAATAGAACCATATTACAAGTAAAGGATAATAAATGGAAACTACAGCGAGTAAATTTCTAAGTCAATTGCCAGATTTTGAAATTCTTTTTGAATTAGTAAATAGAGCAGCAGAAATATCATCTACAAAATTGTTTTTAGAAAATGAAATCAAGCAAAAAGAAGCAGAAACAGTTCTTAAAGTAACCACAGAAGAAAAGTATTTTATGGGTGGAAAACCACCCTCCATGTCATTTGTAGAAAATACTTATAAGTTCTTAGGAACAGAAGGAGAATTACTCCCTCTTAGACATCAGTTAGCAGAAGTTATTTCATCTCTTGAGAAACTTCGTGGAACACTAGATATTTATAAAGAAATGTTGGGAACTTGGCAAACACTTTCTGCTAATGAGAGGCGGATTTCTTTGTGAGTATATATCTATCTGCAACAGCAATTAAAGACTATATTCAGTGTCCCAAGAGAATTTTCTACCGAACTAATTTTCCAGAACTAGCAGAATCAAATCCAGACATGGATGCGGGTACAATAGTTCATGAGACGTTGGAAAAATTTTGGACAAACAAAGACGCTGCTATTGCTTATTGTAAGAAAAGATCTGATGAAGTTGTTTTAGAGGAACACTTTGTAGAAAAAGCCCTGGAATCAGTTAGCAATTTCTTTTCTTGTGGTGTCAAGGATATGCTTGGAAAGGGAGATTTAATAGAACACAAGTTTAAAATAACCCTAGATGATAATAGTTTTCTAGTAGGAAAGATTGATAGAATTACAGGTAATGGTACTATTATAGATTGGAAAACATCTACTAGAACTCCAAAAAATATAGATAAAGATCCACAATTTCTAACTTATTTTTGGGCATATAAAAGCATGTTTCATAAACCACCTACATCTGTTCTTTATGTATCTCTTCTTGAGAATAAGATTATACGATTAAATTTTAGCCCAGATATTTATTACCAATTATTTCATAATGTAGTTCCTAGTATGCTTATTAAAATAAAGAAAAATGATCTTCCTCCACTTGGACTTTTCAATAGTTCGTGCTTTGGATGTAAGTTTAAGAAGGTTTGTGCTAAAGATATGGAAAATGAGTTAGGAGTGTAAAAATGTCGTGGAGGATAGAGACCCTAATAATCAATAGACTTTCTCTAAAGGAAGAACACGATTTAGAATCAGATGATTATAATAATCTTCTAATTATAGAGAAGAAAGCAAAAGAACTTTATGAACTTAGAATACTGTCTACTTTGGAAGCAAAGATACTCAATTCTTTTTCAAATGGTTCAACACTAATAGACATAAGTAAAGAAATTCCGCTATCAAAGGAGACTATTATTTTATTCTTTAGACGAGCGTGTGAAAAAATAGCTTTTTGCTTAGGAGGAGAGTTTACAGATTTTGGTACAGTAGATGATTTAGTAGATAAGTATAGTCTTACAGAAGAACAAACAAACAACCTAATAACCTATATGAATTCGGAATATAAACACAAGTTATCGAGGATAAAAAACAAATAAATGGGTATATTCAATAAAACACCAGAACTTCGTTGTGTTCATAGAAAGACCGCGAGACAACACCCCAACTGTCATAGAAATAATAATATGGTAAAGTTACCAAAAGTATTGCTTCTAGACATAGAAACATTGCCAATGCAGGTGTTTGTTTGGGGACTATACAAGCAACGAATTTCTCCAGATAACGTAGTAAAAGACTGGAGCATAGTTTCTTGGTCTGCAAAATGGTTGTTTAGCTCAGAAAGCATGTCTAGCGTTGTTACTTCACGAGAAGCATTAGAAAATAATGATAGACGAATTATTGAAGATGTGTGGAAACTTATGAATAGCGCGGATATAATAATTGGGCATAATTCAAATTCTTTTGATATTAAAAAATTAAATACCAGATTTCTGCTTCATGGACTTCCCCCGCCAATGTATTATCAAACAATAGATACACTATCCGTTCTTAGAAATAAGTTCAAGATTTCTTCTAACTCTTTGGATTATGTGACAAAATTTCTTGGGATTGGGGAAAAAGTTCATACTACGTTTGAGTTATGGAAACGCTGTGTAGTAGGAGATAAAGAAGCACTTCAAGAAATGGTAACGTATAACCAAGGAGATGTTTCTTTACTAGAGGAGGTCTATGTAAAAATTCGTCCTTGGATTACCGGTCACCCAAACATAGGAATTTATGTAGATACAAACGAATCAGTTTGTCCTAATTGTGGAAGTAGCGAACTATCTTGGGGTGGGGAATATGTTACTCAGTGTGGAAAATACAATGCTTTCCGCTGTAAATGTGGAGCAATCGGAAGAAGCAGGATAAATGAGTTATCAAAAGAAAAAGCAAGTGCTTTGGTGAGGAGTTAGAATGATGATCTATTCAAATGTTTATTTTGATACTAAGGTGGATGCTAATTTTGTAGATAAGAAGTGGCATATTACCTATAATCTTACTCAAGGTAGAGTTAATCAGACAGGAATAAAGAACGAACGTTCACTTACTTTTAAAATAGAGTCTGGTTTAAGTTATGATAGTGCTTACAGAGACATTATGGTTACTGCCATGAAAGAACTTTCCCAATATAGTTTTGATTTATTTAAAATTCCTGATAATGCCTTTATTACCCTAAAAGAAAGGATTGAGGATGGCACAACTAAAGATAACAAGATTACCAAAAACTAATACCCTCATTGTAAAACAAGAGGGTGGTAATGATTTCTTTGTTGGTTCCAGAAATTGTCTAGTAATTAATATTCCTAGTTATATATTTATTTTACAATTTCTAGTACAAAATAATTTAGTTCCTCATCAAGTTTTGGAAGGAATTTTAGAGGATTATCATACAGGAGGTTCTAATCTAGATGTATAACAAAACTTTGGTCATTCTTCTGTCTGGTAAAGCAGGAATGGGAAAAACCCTTGCAGCAAAGATATTAAAAGATTGTTTTATTTCCAAGAATTTAAATGTAATTAATAGTTCTTTTGCTACAGGAGCTAAAGAAATTGCATATAAATATATTGGATGGGATGGAATTAAAGATGAAAAAGGCAGAAAACTTCTACAGATATTGGGCACAGATGTTGGTAGAAAATATAATCCAGATTGTTGGGTGGAGTATTTGCTAAGAACCCTTGAGAACACATCAAACTTTCCATACGATGTTGTTATTATAGATGACTGGAGATTTCCCAATGAGTTTGAATATTTTAAAGATGAACCATTATATAATGTAGTAAAAGTAAAAATATTATCAAGGGAAATAAAAACATATCTTAATCATGATTGTGGAAACCACATATCAGAAAACTCACTTCCCGAAGATAAATCTTATTATAATTATACAGTTTTTAATGATTTTATTGAGTCTAACTTTTTAGAAAAATTAGCTGGTTTATGCGATAAGTTAGACTCCCTACAAAGTAAATTTTAAGGAGAAAAATGAAACCTAATTTGTTCCGCAGTCGTAAGTTTTGGATCGCTGTTTCTGATGCAATATTTTCTATTGTAACAATGTTACTTACCTTCCTTTTATCAGATCAGACAGAAATTCGTGTTTTGGTTTTAGGTGTTCTTGCTACCCTGCAACCAATTTTTATTGCGGTAATTAATGGTATTGCTACAGAAGATGCTGCTAAGATTACCGCAGGCAGTTCTTAAGTATTTATAATATAGGGAGCTAAAATCTCCCTATATTAATGCAATAAAATATTTAAAAGGAAAATAAATGTTAAAAAACATAGTATTAGTAATGCTAACATTGTCTTTAATCTTAGTCCAAGGAATTGCAGTACAGGTACAAAGTATTGAAGAAAGCATACCTGATATTACTACTATCATTTCAACCCCAATTCCAGTTCAATCTACAGTTATTCCTATAGTACCAACCGAAACACCAGCAGTTATTGAGGTTCCTACAGCAGTTGTTACTGAAATCTCGGTTGTAGAAAAAATAGATAATATTCCAACCCCTATATTTTACCGCTGTGTCACTAGTGAAACCAAGTCGTGCATTGATATGACAACTCCTGTACTAGACGCAATATCACAAACTTTATTCATGGAGGCCGGAGCCATCTCTCCGCAGGCAATTGCCGATACGATACAACTACTCGACAATGCGATGAGAAATGCTTGGGATTGCTGGCAATGGAAATATTGTTCTGCTGAATGGAGTGCACTAAATCCTACCCATATCGGTTATGATGAAACAACACGAGACATTCGAGAACGTTTAGTACTGTATTTGCTATCCCGGCCTTACACTGCCGGTAGTCAGACATATCCGGCATGGAATGGATGGGATGTACCATTCCCATATATTTCAATCTTGGGATTGCCATATCAAAGAAGTTTATATCTTTCTATCTATGACGCTGTGAATACATGGTTAGAGACACCAGACGTTCTACAAGTGTCTTGGGGCCAACGTATTTTTTGGCCCGCATCTACCCTAATTACAAATCAAGGCATCATGTATGATTATGCAAGCGTAGGTTTTGGAGAGGACGGACGTGTTCAGAAACTTGAGACCGAAGCAAAATATATTTATCGCTATACCTTGGAAGATGGACGCACGATCAATATGTACTATTCTACATTTGGTTATGTTCCGTAAAAGAATAGTTTATGGGTGTGTTTCTTGATACATAAGTGTTTGGTTTGCAACGGCTGTCTCACACCAACTTGGATTGCAGAGCGCAAAAGAGTGTTCTGGTGTTTTCTCTGTAGAAAATACTATGATATTATTGCTGGAAAATTAGTAAAAATAAATAAGGAAGAACTAGAAAAGGAGCTTTTAGGTGAACGTTAGACAAGGATTTGAACTGGATGATATACTTCTTATTCCACAGCCATCGTCAATAAATTCCAGAAGTGAAGTAGATTTATCTACAGATTTGGGCAATGGTTTTATACTAAAACTACCTATTATTTCTGCACCAATGTCTGGAATTGTCGGTGTGGAGTTAATTAGAGAATTGGGAAGGCTTGGAGGACTTGGGATTCTTCATAGATTTTATAATGATGTTATTGAACGAGAAAAGGATGTATCTTTCTTAGAAAAATCTGCAATTAATTTTGGTGTGGCAATAGGATTAGGTGACAATTATTATAGACATGCATTAAGTTATGGAGCAAACATACTTTTGATCGATGTTGCAAATGGATACCTTGATTCCGTAGTAGAGTTTACAGAAAATGTTGCTGGTTATATTAAACAAAGTGGGTATAATTGCCTAGTTATGGCGGGAAATGTTGCTACTTTTGATGGAGCGAAGAGACTATATGATGCAGGAGCTACTTTAATCAGAGTTGGCATTGGGTCAGGACAACTCTGTGTTACGAGACAAAATACTGGCTCAGGCGTTTCTCAAGCTACTGCCATTCAGGATTGCAGTCATTATCTTAATGATATTGATATTTACGAGATGGGCAGCGAGCACAGAATCAACCCTAAAACCCCTTGGTATACTATAGCAGACGGAGGAATAAAAACATCTGGGGACGGAACAAAAGCACTAGCACTTGGAGCAGACTTCTTAATGATTGGGTCATTATTTGCAAATGCTTATGAATCTGATCACGATGGAAAAATTCAAGGACAAGCATCTAGAGAACATCAAGAACAGTTCTACGGAGAAGTTAGGAAAAGTGTGGAGGGTGTTCAACAAGAAGCAACTAAGAAAATGTCTTTGGAGGAGTTAATTACAGAATTTTGCTGGAACATGAGAAGTGGTTTTGTATATAGCAATTCAACATCTATAAGTGATTTGCATAAAAATGCCAAGTTTATTTTGTGCGGCACGGAGAGTATTATACAAAAATGAATTTTAATACTTTTATTCAAATTCTAAGAGAAGAAGTAAATAGTGATGAAATTTCTCATGCCTTTGTTAAGAATATTAAAAACAAAGATCTGAGTTTTGCAGAGTGGTTTAGACTATATTCTTCTTGGAATGAATTTAATACCGAAGTAGATAATAAATTTTATCCCGAAAAAGGTAATCATGTCTAGTATACATAAGTCTTTAGGAAGAGACAGAAAAATCTTAAAACGAAGTAGAGGGCCAATTATAGATAGCCGTAGTGTATTTCTTATAGAAGAACTTCAACGAAAAAGAGCAGAGAAAGCAAAGAGAAAGATAGAAAGACAACTTCATAAAGAAGTCGAGGAGAAAGAAGATGATTAGGAAAGTTACTGGAGGATATGTATTAGTATCTAAAACTACCGGACGTAGATTATCTAAGGTTACAAAATCTAAGGAAACACTAAAGAAACGTGAACGCCAAATTCTTTTTTACAAAAACGATTCTAAATATATGAAAGATCGTGGTAGGCATATCCCCAAAAGAAAGAAGAAATAAATGGATTCTTTGATAGAAAAGGTAGTTTCTCTGGACTTTAAAATAAAGGGTGGGGGACAGCGTTGGCGAAGTACTGAACAGCACTCAAGTCTTGTATTAGATTTGCAAGAAAATACTTTTTTTTGGAACTCACGAGGAATTTCCGGCAGGCCCATAGATTATCTTACCAAAGTAAAGGGATTATCTAGAAAACAAGCAGAAGAACTAATAAATGACTTATCTGGAATTAGTTCTGTATCTAAACCTCATAAGGGAGAAATTTCTACACCCAATGAAAAACTAGTTAAAGTATTTTGGGAAAACGGTAAAAATGATAGGGATTATTGGTATAGAAGGTGCTTAAAAGATTCTACCATAGACTCATTTAGACTTGGTAAATACGATGGATTTTGGACTTTGCCCATTTACATGGATGGAGAGTTTAAGAATTTTCAGTGTAGGACTGATGTTCCTGAGAAAATAATCAGACCTTGGTATAGGGGAGGAGGAACATTATTATTTAATTCTAATATTTTACAACTTGTTGATTATGTGTTCATTACTGAGGGGCCAGTAGATTGTATTTTGATGAATCAGTGTGGGTTTCCATGCATTTCTACAACTGGCGGAAGCGAAGGATTTCAAGAGAAATTTTTTCCATATTTTATTAGACAAAAATTAATTTATTATCTTCCAGATAATGATTACGCAGGATATTCGGGAGCCAAAAAAGTATGCAAAATTCTTGGGGAGCATAGAGTAAAAATAATTGCTTTTCAGGACGAAAAACCAAAGTTCGGATTTAAGAATTTTATTTTAGACGGCCATACCATTTCTGAATTTAAAACTAAAATAGACAACTCTAAATATTTATTTGAAATAAAAAAGGATCTGTTTAATGGAAGAAAATAGCACTAATGGCAAAGGTTTTAAATTTAATTTTTGTCCCGAATGTGGATCACATAGACTAGTTTATGACCACCTTAGACTAGATAAGGGCAGACATAGGTTTTGCAGGCATTGCGGTAAAAGATGGATAGTTATTTACGATACCTTTAATGACTTTAATGATGAAGTACAAAAAACAAACAAATGTGGATTGTATCTGAGTACTAAAGGTTCTTTTAATAGTAATCCATTCCCTGTTCCAGAGAAAGGATAAATAATGGAAACAACAACTATTGGTAATTCATTTATTGGTGATGGGTATTGCCCAAAGTGTCATAAACCATATGTATATATAGGTGATTGCTTTCAACCCGATTTTATTTGTCAGTGTAACACTAAAAAAAAGGTAAAATATTCTCTACTTGAGTGGAAATCCGACCCAATTCAAGAACGAATTGCTATTGCTCTAGAGAAAATTATTGAATTACTAGAAAAAGAAATCCATATTTAGGATCTATATTACAGAGGAAATAATGGAAATAAACATAATTATTAGAACACTAGTCTTGCTTTGCGGTTTATACCTTTTGTTTGGTATTTGGACCTTAGATTATCTACTAAAGACTCGTTTTCTGCGCCCACTTACACAGAAAGAGATGCTATTTGTTGTCTTGGGTTGGCCGTTATGGCTATAATACTTTGGGAGAAAATTGTTGTCTTTCTAGAAAGAGGCATAAAATAATGGAAACATATATTAACAAAGAATTATTTACAATTTCAACGGGTGGCAATGTTGGAATTGGGATGCGTAGTGAAGAGATTAACGCAGGACAGGCAGGAAAGTGGACATGCATCAAAGTAAAAGATAGATTCGGTTACATATCGCGTTTACATATTATTATAGAAGAAAATAAGGTGCTGGTACGATATCCAAAGTATGCAACACGAAGCACTACGGCATCTAACCTTCTCGAATCATTATTGCATTATTTGAGGTGGCTTGGGGAAGAATTCGCAGCAAACACAATACAATTTTCTAGCGAGGGTGGCGACCTTGTTACCGAATTGAAATCACTCGAACTTGTTGGATATACTGAAGAAGTATACCTATTAAAAGATTGTACCTTCCTGATAGTTGAAAATAAATGTGTTTCTCCATCTGCCTTACTACATGTAAGTAATCTTGAGGATAAATAATGTCTAGAGATGTTCCATTTGATCCAGAAGCAGTCTGTGACGGATGTGGTAGAAGAGGAAGCTTTGACTTCATGGGAGACTTTTTTTGTCAAGATTGTATTTCAGCAGATGCAATAGATGAATGTATCTGTGAATCTTTAGATATTCCAGAAGGATTTATAGAGCCCAACCCAAACTGCCCTATTCATGGAAAGGAAAAAGAATGCCAAAAATTATAGGCATTGATTTAGACGGCGTTTTATATCGTTGGCATTTGGCAGTATATTCATATCTTAAAGAACAAGGTAGGAAGTTGCCAGAATATTCTGAATTTTGGGCACAGTTTGATAAAATACTTCCTGAAAAAGAAATAGATTTTTTACTTGAACTTCCCTTACTCTATGAGAAAATGTTTCCCGAAAAAGGGTTAGTTGAATATCTATGGAAGTTATCAAATCTTGGACACACCATTTATTACATTACTGCTAGACATAAGGAAGTGGAAACCACCACAGAGCTATATTTGGAAAGATATTATTTTCCTCAAGTTAGAAATCTTATTTTCTCTAAGGACAAAGATAAATATGTAAGGCTTTTAGAAATAGACATATTTGTAGAAGATCAATATAAATATGCAGAAAAACTAAGAAATCTTTGCAAAGTAATTCTTCGTAGGCAACCTTGGAATGAAATGTACGAAGATGAGTTTGAATTTATAGATAAAATACAGGAATTGGATAAATATTTATGACACATTTTAATAGAGACAAAGCAAGAAAACAATGCCAAAAACAATTCAACGAGCTTGGAATTTATGGAGGCACACAGATATCAAGATTAATTGGCTTTGGAGATGATCCTTGGGATTGCTATTATCTTTTAAGATATCCGCCCAAAAGGTGGGGGGAATCCTGTAAGGATATTTACTCTTCGATGGTTGGGGGATGGTGCAGCATTAAGAAGATAAACAAGAAAGATTATGCCTATATCGAAATAAATTGTGGAATTCCAAAAGCAGATAAGTATATAGAAAAAGTATGGGACAGTTTATAGATGATATGTTTTCATTGTAATGAAGAAATAGAAGATTCACAAGAACGGACTATGTTGGGCCTCGATGTTCCGTATGTGAATCTTTTCTTTCATAAAAACTGCTTCAATTTATATGTAAAATCGGATATTAATCTATATTTAGCCCAAAAATCCGAAATAGAGTATAATAGATATATTGAATGTAAAATAAAGAAAGTAAGGAAGAGTAAATAATGGGCAATAAAAGAATGGTACTTCCGTCAAAAATTAAAATGCGTAACTTAGTTCAATATAGAAATCTTACTGATGAAGAGTTTGATGATAAATATGGTAAGATAGTACTAAACGTTTCTCCTTCTATGGAGTTTGAAAAAAGAATTATCAAGAAGTTATCTGAGTTTGAAAAAGACTATGATCTAAATGATTTGAAAATCAATGATATGGATACATTAAGAGCTTTAGTTCAGGCTCAGATTTCTCTTGAAGATTATGAACAAGTTCTGTATAAAGAGAGGTCTAAAGAAGTTTCTCTAGATAATATAGTAATGATTGATAAGATTCAAAAGGTAATGTCGGACTTACGTTCCGATATTTCTTCTTTTCAGAATGACCTAAAGATTACAAGAAAATTTAGGAAGTCCGATCAAGAAACGTCAGTTATTAGTTTTATAGAGTCTTTGAAAGCTAAGGCTAAGAAATTTCAAGAGAGTAGAAACATGTGGATATTCTGTAGCGAGTGTCACATGTTAATTTCCACTGTTTGGGCCCTGTATCCATCAGAATCTAAAAATAAACTAAGATTTGTATGTAATAGACCCACAGAAACCGGAGTTTGCGGACATGTTGAAACGGTTACTACTAAGGAACTATTTGAAAACGGGGGATCCAATCATCCCGAACTTATGGCAGAGGGACTTAAATGAGCGGATATCCAGAAACTACAGATTTAATTGGGAGACGATTTGGTAGACTCGTTGTTAAGAAGTTTATGGGAACAAAAAATGGTAGAGGTTTTTGGTCAGTTGTTTGTGATTGTGGTACAGAGAAAACCGTATCAAGATCGACCTTAATAAGTGGTCATACCTTAAGTTGTGGTTGTTTCATGCTAGAAAGGGCTAAAGAATGTAATTCTTTACCAAATGGGGTTGCCCATATAAATGGTTTATTTAAAACATATGCTGATTCTGCAAAAAATAGGTGTTTAAGTTTTGAATTAACAAAAGAAGAGTTTGTTTCCTTAATAAGCAAAAGTTGCTTTTATTGCAATGAACCTCCCAGCGAACGATGGCACGAAGCCAGAGGAAATGGCCATATGTTATCTAATGGTTTAGATAGAATAGATTCTTCTAAGGGATATACTACGAATAATGTAGTTCCTTGTTGCAAAAAATGTAATTATGCCAAAAAGCAAATGTCTGTAGAAGAATTTAAATCTTGGATTACAGCTGTGTATGTTAATTTTGTTATGGCGGAGGGCCTAAAATGAAAACTGCTGTGATAACAGGAATTACAGGTCAAGATTCTTCCTATATGGCGGAGTTACTTTTAGGCAAAAACTATAAAGTAATTGGGGTGGTTCGCAGATCTAGTACAATAAATACTATTAATATTAATAGTATTTTAAATGATATAGAACTTGTATACGGAGATCTATCCGATTCAAGTTCTATTTCTGGTATTATAGAAAAGTATAAACCAGATGAATTTTATAATCTTGGTGCTATGAGTTTCGTACCCACATCTTGGAAGGCCCCAGAATATACTGCCGATATTGATGGCATTGGCCCACTTCGCTGCTTGGAAGCCATCAAAAGGATTAAACCAGACACTAGGTTCTATCAAGCAACTAGTTCAGAGTGTTTTGGTAAGGTTCAAGAAACCCCCCAAACGGAAAAAACCCCTTTTTATCCAAAAAGTCCCTATAGTGTCTCAAAACTTTTTGGACATTGGATTACTGTAAATTATAGAGAATCTTATGACTTGTTTGGTGTATCTGGAATTTTATTTAATCATACATCCCCAAGACGAAGTATAGAATTTGTAACTAGAAAGATTTCCAACGGGGTTGCTAGAATTAAGTGGGGTTTAGATAAAGACATTCATTTAGGAAATATAGATTCTAAACGAGATATTGGTTTTGCTAAGGAATATGTTAATGCCATTTGGTTAATGTTACAGAAGGATAAACCAGACACCTACTGTATTGGTTCAGAAGAAACACACCCAATTAGAGAAATTTGTGATATAGCATTTAGTTATGTGGGATTAAATTATACTGATTATGTGGTTATTGATCCTAAGTTTTATAGGCCCACAGAAACGGACACTCTGTTATCTGATTGTACCAAGGCCCATAAAATCTTGGGTTGGTATCCAGAAACAACTTTTAAACAGTTGGTTGAAATGATGGTAGAAAACGATCTTAAGTTAGTGAAGGACGAACTATGACAACATGTAGAATTTGTAATGGGAATTTAAAAACGGTTATGGATTTAGGAACTTTTTATCTTTCTGATTTTCTTTCAGATGGAGAAGATGCTGTACAGGATACTCTTGCACTGGCAGAATGTGAATCTTGTGGATTAGTTCAGTTACGAGATACCCCAGATTTAGATTTTATGTACAAAGATCATTACTGGTATCGTTCTGGACTTAATAATTCAATGCTAAAAGATTTAAAAGATATTGTAGAAAATATTGAAAGAAGAATTGAATTAGAAGATGGGCATACTGTTGTAGATCTTGGTGCAAACGACGGATCTATGCTAGGAATGTACTCCAATAAGAATATTACTAGGGTTGGGTTCGATCCTGCACCTAACCTACAAGAAAGAGCAGAGAAAAAATGTAGTTATTTTATAAATGATTTTTTCTCCGCTGATTTATATCCTATGGGAGTTAAAAGAGCAAAAGTAGTTACAACCATTGCTATGTTTTATGACATTTCAAATATTAATAAGTTTGTAGAAGACGTAAAATTTATTCTTGATAAAGATGGAATATGGGTAATTCAATTAATGGATTTATATTCCATGCTAAAAGTAAATGGGGTAGATGACATTAATTCAGAACACTTAGAATACTATAAACTTAGTGATTTATATAAACTAATGTCAAAACACAGTCTTCATCTTTTTGATGCAGAATATAATAAAGTAAATGGTGGTTCTTTAAGAGTATATATTTCATATCCAGGAAATTTTGAAGAAACAAAAAGACTAAAAGATGCTATAAAAGATGAGTATTTTGCTTTTGAAACAGGAGCAGTTTCTATAGAAAAACTAAAAGAAAATACTGCCGAATTTAAAAAGAAAATTCAAGCTTTTCTAATTCAATATGATTTAAATGATGTCTATGCTTTGGCTGCTTCAACGAAAGCCAATACCGCCCTTCAAGTATTTGGGTTAGATAATACTTGGATTAAAGCTATTGGTGAAGTAAACGAAGATAAGTTTGGAAAACGAACCTCAGGGACTAATATTCCAATTATTCCCGAAAAAGAAGTTTTTGAGGCAAACCCCAAAGTAATTATAGTATTAGCATGGCATTTTACTGAAACCTTTGATAGAATTCTAAAACCTTTCTTGGAAAGTGGCGGCTTGGCATTATACATGTTACCCACTCCCCACGTCAAAACAAAAAATGGTGGGTTTAATCTATGAGTATAAAGGACAAAACCGTTGCTACTCTAATAGATGAGTTAATTACTTGCAGTCACCGATGTTGGGATTCCCAAAATAATCTTATGAATATGTCCCTATCAGAAAAGGATAGACTAACTGCTGCTATTACGGCACAACAAACTAATGCTAGACGTACAGAATTAATTAAAGCAATAGATGAATTACTGGGTTTTGGACAATTTACTAATGTAACTAAAACATATTATAAAGAAGATAAAAAATAAATGATACGAGGTCTTTTTATAAATCCATCCAAAACAAATTGTAGCATTTATGAATCAGGAGCAATGATAAGCAGAATTCTTACAGACTCTAGAGCATATGATTTGGATATTATTAATATATCAAGGGAAGACGTACTTAATGAAAATTATGGCATTCCAAACGGATACGACTTTTATTTAATTAACTGGCATAGTTGGGCATTACCAATAAAGGAAGATCGTATAAAAAAACTAGTGGGGAAAAAATTGTGTATAGTATTAGAAGTTAGTGCTGAGGAGATGTTTCCAAAACTATATACACAACCAACTTGGTTTGATGCCTGTATGGTAATAGATCCAACAAAGCAAAGAGAAAAAAATGGCTATCCATTTCCCAGACCGATATTATTTGTAGAAAATTTAAGACCATTATTAAGTGATAAGATTCCTGTACTAGGAAGTTTTGGACTATTAACGGCTGGAAAGCGTTTTGAGGAGATTATTACAAACGCTAATAAGATGGATAATTGCATAGTAAGAATTAATGTTCCTCCAGCTTTTTGGGCATGGGATTCCCCAGGATGTAAACGTCTAGTAGATTTTGCAAATGGACTAAGAAGGTTAGCTAAAGGAACAATAGACCTAAGAATAACCGATAATTATATGACACAGGAAGAATTAATACGGTGGTGTTCAGAAAACACAATAAATATCTTCCCTTATTACAGAAAGCAGCCTGGGCTATCTGCTGTAACAGACCAAGCAATTTCGTCTGGAAGGGGAATAGCAGTAACAAATTGTGATACTTTTAGACATATACATAAATATATATCATATTATCCAAAACAATCCTATTTACAATTAGCCGAATCTTCTTTGGCAGGAGTAAAGAAGATGCAAGAGGACTGGAGCACAGGAAATTTTTTGTTGGCTTTTGAAAATATGTTGCGAGAAGAGAAGGTATTATGAGAGTACTAATTATTAATCATACTCATGTAGAGTGCGGAGTATTTCAGTTTGGAAAAAGAGTTTATGATTTAGCATCGAGATCGACCAATGTAGATTACTATTACAAAATTATAGGCTCTCATGATGAATATGTAAATGTGGTAAATAAGATAAAACCAGATGTAATAATTTATAATTACCATTGGGATAGAATGCCTTGGCTAACCGAAAAAGACATCAAATCATACAAAGAAATAAAACACCTATTCTGCTTTCATGATGGATCTTTAATAGGGTCTTATGATAAGTATCTATTTTTTGGTTCCTATGACTCGGAAGAAAATTCCGTTCCAAAGGAAAAAAGAATATTGCTACCAAGACCATTGTTTGAATATGCTGGTTTGCATCCTAAAAATGATACTATAACTTTCGGAAGTTTTGGTTTTTGTTCTGCCTATAAAGGATTTCCCCAACTTGTAAAGCTAATTAATGAATCTTTTAATCATGCGGTAATAAATCTGCACATAACAATTCCTTGGTTTGGTGAAATTCCCGGATACAAATTATATCCAATAGTAGATGCATGTAGGAAAAATAATACCAAGAAGGATATAAAACTAAATATAACAAGTAATTTTTTGGACGATAACGGTTTGCTAACCTTCTTAGCCGGAAACGACATAAACATCTTAAATTACGAGGAAACAAAGAACAGCGGTCTTTCCAGTGCACCTGATTATCTTTTATCAGTAAAGAGGCCCATAGCTGTTCGTAATGTTTCTTTGCTAAGACACGTCATAAATGATGACAACTCATTGGAAAAAAACACATTATCAGAAATTCTTCAAAAAGGAATTACCCCACTAGAACCATATTATAACAAATGGTCTATAGAAAAATATATTTCAGATTTAGATAAAGCAATGATGGAACTAATATGAAAACAGTTTTAATATTGAATCATAAAAAACAAGCCTGTGGGGTTTATCAGTCGGGGAAAAGAATTTACGAACTTCTAGAAGACTCAACAAAAATAAATTTTATCTACAGAGAGGTAGAATCTTATCAAGAGTTTGTATCCAGAATGAAAATTATTTCCCCAGATGCTGTTTTATATAATTGGCATCAAGGAACCATGAATTGGTTAACAAAAAAAATGGTTGAAAATACGGGGGCCAAAAGCTATTTTTATTTTCATACTACAGTATTAGATCCTAAAATTGGAGCATACTTATTTTTTGGTGATTATGCTTTAGATAGGAACATCTTACCCCTCGATAGGCAGATTCTAGTTCCAAGACCTATACTAAAATATAGGGGAACTTATCCAAAAAACAATATCCCGACCATCGGAAGTTTTGGTCTGGCCTTTTTCCAAAAAGGTTTCCATACCCTTACAAAACTAGTGAATGCTACTTTTGAGCGGGCGGTATTAAATCTTCATATGCCGCAGTCTTATTTTTCTGATCCGACAGGTACTGAAACAAAACGTGTTGCAGATGAATGTAGAAGATTAAATACAAACAGAGGAATACAATTAAATATCACGCAAAACTTTAAAAATGATGCTGAACTTCTAACCTTTTTAGCTGGAAATGATATAAATGTGTTCATGCACACTGAAAATGGAGAGGGTTTATCCGGCATTGGGGACTATGCCCTAGCCGTAAAAAGACCAATTGCCATAACAAACTGCACTATGTTTAGACATTTTATGAAGGATGAAATACGTTTAGATAAACACCCTATTCCAGAAATTCTTTCTTTTGGAACAAAACCGTTAGACGAGTTTTATGAAAAATGGTCAGAAAATAATTTTAAAGCTGAAATGGAAGGTGTATTTAATGAAGAATAGAATTTTGTTGCCTGTAAATAAAGGAGAATTTTCTTCCATAATTGACGATATGTATAAAACATTGCCTGATATGATGAAAAGAAAAATTCCCGAATCGGAAATACAAGCTGCTTTTGCAATCGATTATATAACAAATAGATACCACAGTGGGGAGTTATTGTGCGTAGGCTCTTATGAGGATGTTACATATGAATATTTAAAGGCAAAAGGAGTTTCCGTAGTGGGGATTGATCCACAAATAAACGTGGATCTACATACATATAGAAAATCAACGGATAAAAAATTCGACATGGTTTTTTCCGTTTCTGTAATAGAACATGTAGAAAACGATGAAGAATTTATAGAAGACATTAGTAATCTTTTGTGTAAGAATGGTACTGGAATATTGACAACCGATTTCTTAGAAAATTGGTTTCCATCAGAGCAACAAGCATTAAAAATTCCGAATCTGAGTAAATCAACGACAAAGGAAAGACTATATTGGGTAAAAAAATTGAACGAATCTAAAAAGGAAAGAAAACCCTTTTCGCCAAAGCCCAAAGAAGATTATAGACTATACACATCTAAAGACTACAAACGACTTTCCAATGTTCTTGAAAAAAACGGCTGTTTTTTTGTTGATGAGTTTATAGCAAATGTAGAGCCCTATTTTACTTATGATTTATGTAAATATAGTTTCTCCACAATGGTATTTAGAAAAATTTCATGAAAAAAATCCTAATTTTGAATAATAAAGAAAAGCCCTGTGGAATTCAACAGTATGGTGAAAGAATAATAAACTCGCTAAAAAATTCAAAACAATTTTTTTATTTCTATAGAGAAATAGAAACGGAAGAACAGGCAATAAATGAGATTCTTTATATAAATCCAAGTATAGTTTTATATAATTATAGTCCTGGTACAATGCCCTTTATAACAAAAGTTTTGCCAAGAAAATTTAAAGATGTAAAACATACGGCACTAATCCATGAAGGATATTCATACCTCAATAATTTTGTAGAATTTACAAACATCATTTACTTACAGGATGCTATGGAAATTGCACCAGAGTTTCAAAGTAGTGTGTTTAGCACTCCTGTTCGTTATCTACTTTCATATACAGGAGAATATCAAGAAAATATAGTGCCAAAAATAGGAAGTTTTGGTTTTGGATTTCCAAGAAAAAATTTTGATTTTATTGTGGAAAAAGTTAACAATGAGTTTGATGTTGCCAACATAGAGTTTTATATATCAAACTCTTTTCATAGTGATCCAAACGGGGATTTAGCAAACAAAACTATAGAAGACTGCTACAAAAAAATTACTAAGCCAGATATTAAATTATTTATAAATAGAAATTTTGTATCAGACGACGAGCTTTTAACTTTCTTATCCAGTAATGACATAAATTGTTTCTTTTATGGTGCAGAAAAAACTGACGGAATTGCAGGTTCTACCGATCTAGCATTATCTGTAAAAAGACCAATTGCTGTAACGAAAGTTCCAATGTTTTCACACCTTCATTCTTTAGTACCAGAAATTTGTATTGAAAATTCATCTATCAAAGAAATAATTAAAAGGGGGATTGGGCCACTACAACCCATTTATAATGCTTTTTCTGAAGATAATTTTATTAAGGTTTTTGATGATATTTGTGAAAGAATTTTGAACAATGCATGATAAAGTACTTTTTCATAATCCTTGGGGAGCCGGAGATCTTTTTGAAAGCAGGGGGTTTGTTAAAGAGTGTATAAGAATCATTCCGGCGAAGGAATATTTTTATGCCCATAGGCAGCATCCTAGAACTTTCGCTGATATAAGCATATTACAGTATCTGCCTTTTGATAAGTTATCTATAGACAGTAATATACTAAAAATTAATACTTGGATCGGTCAAAATGGATTAAAATATGGGTGTACAGTAGAATCCAATTATCAAATGTATAATGATATCTTAGGAAATCTGGGTAAACTATCAGGAACTCCTTTAGACTATCTACCAACAATAGATTATACAAAGTTTCAAATCCAGAATATTGATATATTTTTACAACAACACACAGAAGACAAGATTCTTATTTGTAATGGAGATGTTTTGTCTGGACAAGCCAAAAACTTTGATTTTGGGCATTCTATCTACCTTCTTGCACAAAAATACCCCACGAAACTATTTATACTAACTAGAAAAATTCCTATACAGCATCCAAGAATAATATACACGGATGATATTACTAGAACAACAGATGGATTTGATATAAATGAAATCTCCTATTTGAGTACTTTTTGCAGAATTTTGGTCGGAAGATATTCTGGTCCACACACATGTTCTCAAGTAAAACAAAATTGGTTTGATGAGACAAAAAGACTAGTGACATTTACTTATAGAAAGCTGGGATGTTCTTTCACTAGTGACCCAAAAACAAAAATGAAACAGTTTTGGTCTCCTGCCATTGATAATAAGGGAATTTGTGAAACTATTATAAGGGCGATAGAAAGTTAATAATATGAAAATTTATGAACATAGTAACCCAGATTTTGGTAAAGCCTTTAAAAGAATAAGCAAAGCATTTAAAACACACTTTCCTAATGTTGAGTGGGTTAGTAGTAATGCAGATGTTGAAATAGTTCAGGTTGTTGGAAAAGCAGAGTACGACTATTTAGTAAATAAGAACTCTTTGTCTAATGTAGTTATCCAGCAACAGTGCTTATTTACTACCGGAATTTCTCTAGAAAAATGGGTAGAGTTATGGAAGCAGTGTAAATTAATAATTTCTTTTCATGATTGTAAAGCATATACCGAGGAAAAAATTAATTTTCTTATGTCTCCATTAGGAGCAGAGCCAGACCTTTTTCCTATAGGAGCACAACCAAGATTCTATACCATTTTTTCTACGGGACATGTAGCAGAAACAGAGTGTTTAGATAAAATCTTCGATGCTTGTGTTTGCACAAACAGAAAAATGATTCATACCGGAGAGAATTTCAAATGGGATAATAACCATTATCAGTTTCTTGGTTATATGGAAGACCCTTGGTTTGCTAGTCTATTACAAAAAGTAAAATACGTTTCCGGCCTAAGAAGAACAGAGGGTTTTGAGATGCATTGCATAGAGGGAGCAATGACTGGGGCAGTACCCATAATTCCTTTTATTCAAACATATGGTTATTATAAAGATTTCGGTATATACATTGATATGGATAAGGATATAACACAACAACTTATTGATATTCTCTTATCTGATTACAAACCATTGTCTTTAGAGCAGATAAATTATGTAAGAGATAGATTTTCTTGGAAAAGAATCTGTAATGATATTTATAATAGGATAATTCATGATTGAGGAGCGATGCACTAGAGACGATTTGGAAGTTTATGAAATCTTCCGTAATCCTTGCCTACTCGGAGAGTTTTTATCTAACTTAGATAGAACAGAACATGAGGAAGAATTCATTCTAACTAGCTACCAAAAAGAGTATCTTTGCGACTTTAATTCTTATGTCTCTTTAATGGCATCTAGAGCCACAGGAAAAACAGTATCTTTAACTATAAACATTATTTGGGCACTACTTTTCAACATCTTTCCAGATAACTATGTTGTGTATACAGTTCCAAGTAAGGTACATCTAGAGCCTGTTTTTGCTAATCTTACCAGAATGTTTAGATCTAATTCTCTATTACAAAACTATATAGAAAGAAATGGTGGAATTAATGGATCTGAATTTTCTATTTCTCTAAAGAATCAGTCCAAACTAATCTGTCGTATTGCTGGTATGAGTGGTACAGGGGCAAATGTAATTGGTTTACACACCCCCTATGTTATACTGGACGAGGCTGGTTACTACCCTTTTGCTACTTTTCTGGAGTTACAACCAATTGTTAATACTTGGCAAAATGGTTATAAATTAGTTTGTTCTGGTGTTCCTACAGGATTACGAGAAAAGAACGTTCTTTGGCACACCGACCAAGAAAATACTAATTATACTAAACACAGAATATCCTCTTTTCAAAACCCTAGATTTACTGAAGAAGACAGACAGAGAGCTATTGAACAATATGGTGGAGAAGATTCAGATGACTATGTTCATCTTTGGCTAGGCCAGCATGGGAAACCAGTATTCTCTCTATTTGATAGAAATGCGTTTGATATTCAATCTTATCCAGTATACAAATTTGAGTTTGATGGAGTTAGGGAGGGGGATAATCTAATAAATATTCTTAGTGGTATATCTATTCTCCCCGCACTTCCTGATAAGATAAAACAATGCATTATGGGAATTGACCTTGGATACACCGAGCCATCTTGTGTGTTCGTAATGTATGAAGACCCAAGTAATGGTACTATTAAATTTCATGCTAAGGTCAAACTTACAAAAGTTACCTATCCAATACAAGAAAAAATTATAGATTTACTAGACACTAAGTATAATCCTTATATTATAGGAATTGATAGAGGAAGTGCTGGTGTTTCAGTTATTCAAAACCTATTGGAACACAGAGATTATGTTCATAAGGATTACAAGAAAAAAATAGTTCCCATAGATTTTTCTTCATCCATTTCTTTAGGAATTGACTCTGATGGGAAAGAAATAAAACAAAAAACAAAACCATTTGCTGTAACAGTATTACAAGAATATACTAATAATAGAAAGATTATTTATTCCTATACCGATACAGAAATGATAACAGAACTAGAAAGAATGACTTATTCTAAAACTCCTACAGGAGAAATTGTATACAAAACTCTTACACAAAGAGGTGGAAAAAGAGGGGAAGATCACTTTACTTCTGCCTTACTTTGTGCTATGACTAGCTACTATATGGTCAATGACTATAATCTTTTTGCTGTAGAAAAAAAGAAACTAATGATGGCGAGCTGGTGGTGAAAATAAATGACAAAATTACAAAATGCAACCGCGTCTATTGTATCCTTAGACCCAAGTGATGTTACCAAAAATCCTTGGAGATATACTTGGGAAAAAAATAAAGATACAAAAGGACCTCAGCAAGACTTTTTATCTATGGTAAAAAGATGTAGATTTTATTATGAACGAGATCCTCTAACATCTACTACCATAAATAAACTTATTGATATTGGAATTAATACCCTAAAGTTTCATAAAAATGGTTTATCTGATAACGAATTTAAGGTTTTTGAGGGAATGAAAAATAAACTTTTAGGATTCGCAGAAGACATGGCATTAGAATATCTTATCTCAGGATTAGTAGTTCCCGAAGTAGAATACGGTTCTATTCCAAAGGACGAATTAAAATCTTTGGGTATAAAGAAATATGATAGACTTACTATGCCTAAAACTATGTGGATACGAGATCCAGCATCTATTGAAATAAAAGCATCCCCACTTCCCGATAAACCGTCTTATTTTGTTACAGTTCCAGATGAGATGTTATATTTTATTAGGAATTCTGGAACATATCCAGATGGTACAGAAGACCAGCAACTCTATGCGTCTTTTAGTACTTATTATCCAGACTTTGTTGAGAAAATTAAAGCAGGTCAGAATAGGGTTCTACTTGAAAATGCTTTTATTATTAGACGCAGAGTTACTACTAAATCTGCTTATCCCACTCCTTATCTTTCTTCCGCAGTAGATATTCTAGAGCATAAACGTAATCTACGAAGAACAGATTATTCTGTTGCTAATAAAGTTCTAAGTGCTATTCTACAAATTAAAGTTGGTAGTGATTTATTCCCAATGACTGCTAGTGAAGAAGATACACAGTTTATGGATGGACTAAAGAACCAGTTACTGTGGAGAAATCGTGGAAATAACGATGTAGAGAACATATTCCAGCTATTTACGTCACATGTGGTAGAATTAAAGTGGATATTCCCTGACATATCTATACTTCTTAATGATGCGAAATATCAAGAGATTAATCAAGAAATTCTATTTGCTTTAGGATTTCCAAGGATTCTTATTGCTGGTGAAACAGAGAGAAGTGGTGCAGGAGACCAAGAATTTGCTTCTCTAGCACCCATAAAGACTATGGATAACTTTAGAAATAAAATTCTAACGGTTATTAAAGAAATAGTTTATCAGGTATCAAAAAGAAATAATTTTACTTCTGTTCCAGAAGTGGAATTTGAACCAATTAATTTTCATAAATTTGATGTTTATATTGCTGCTCTATCTAAACTATTTGACAGTGGTGGATTAAGCAGAGATTCTTTGGCGGATGTTCTTGGATATAACTTCAATGATGAAGTTGAGAAAAGAGCTTCTGAACAGGAAAAAGTTGAGGCATTCAATGTGCCTGCTTTTGGTGAGAATCCGAATAGCAGACCACCCACATCTGCTGATACTACAAAAACCGATGTTGTAAAACCTAAAACCCCCGCTTCAACTAAGAAGGTAATAAATAATGGAAAATAAAGCTACTTTTAGTGCTAATTTAGAAGATATGGTACAATCATTAGATGGTACAAGTGATGGAGATGCTTTTGCTTCTTTAGCACAAAACCCTAGTGTAAACTACATTAGGTTTACCCTAACTGATGATAAACCAAATGGAAACAAAAAGAGGATTCCTCAAGAAGAGTTTTCTAATGTCATCAATAGTGGTATCTTTATGCCAGTCAAAAAGGCAGTTGGTAAAACCGAAAAGGGGCATAAAGATTCTTCCCCATTGGGTGTAATCACCCACCTTAAACAAGTTGAGGATAAAATCAAGGGCATCGCTACTCTATGGAGTAAAGAAAGGCCCGAAGATGTGAAACAAATCAAGGAAGAGTTAAAATCTGGAAAGACTGTAAATCTTTCTTGGGAACTAACATATGATACAGAAGCATCAGAACAAGCAGACGGAATTACTACTTTAAGAAATGTATTTCTAACTGCTGCAACTATTGTAGGACTACCTGCTTATAAAGGTAGAACAGCAATTGAGGCTTTTGCTTCTGATGAAGAAAAAGAAAGGAATGAGGAAATGGCTGAAGAAGATGAAAAGAATGAAAAGGCTTTGGAGAAATTACAAAAACAG
>Ga0209728_1000621_pt1 | contig 26577 bp, 52 predicted proteins | sample RifGroD1_FD_183997 | JGI IMG/M metagenome (GOLD analysis project Ga0209728, IMG submission 183997) | Groundwater microbial communities from Rifle, Colorado, USA - Groundwater D1 (SPAdes) (version 2) | ecosystem: Environmental > Aquatic > Deep subsurface > Groundwater | place: Rifle, Colorado... | reverse complement strand
TCTATGTTTGGAAAAGGGTATGTCTATATTACTATCTTTTAGATTATACTAATACGTATTAGTATAATCCTAATAATAATAAAGAGATATACCTTTTTTCAGAAATGTTTTATTTAAACGTTTTCCTTACTTAAAGTTAGTGCGCAAATAGAACGGAGCAAACAAAATGAACACTCAAACACAACTAACTCAAGAAAACCCAAAGTCTCATCACATCATGAGAAGAAATCACTACATCCCGGCATTTGTGATTTTTAGAAATGCAGATGGACCTATCCAGGAGGAATCTGAATAACAGCAGGTTTCCAAATGTCCTATCCTTCCCTTGATCACTACGTCATTCCAGCAGGTCAATGTCCACTATCTCCATGTATGTCTAATTATTGGAGATCCAAACCGGTTAGGCAGGGTTTAACGCGAGATGAAATTGATTTTGATATAAAACCGGAGGAATCAGAGAATGATTAACTCTCTCATTAACTTTTTCAAAGCTCTCTTAAAAGCACTCTCAATTCTAATCTTCCATCCAAAACGCTGCGAGAACTGCGCCCATTGGAAAACACGAGACTGCTCACAACATTTCATCATGAGAGTGAAACCATTATGTAAATGTAACAAATGGTCACGTAGAAGCCACTAAGAACGCGTAGAATCAATCTTTAGATGAAAATAGTGTAAATGTATTAGGAATACTTTTTTTGTGGCAGAAGGGCGTAGAATTACTATTTACACAATTGGTATATTATGTAGTAAACTATATATAGTATGCAATTGTATAGTATATTGTGCAAGAGCACAGGACTGAGATCGATGGGGACACTTAAACAATTTAGAGGAATTGAATTGAAAGCACAGGGTAACCACGTACAAGTTTTGAAAGACGGCGAAATAGTATTCGATGATGTCGGAACTTGGGCTCACAGGGACGGAAGCGGGGTTTTTAGAAATCTATGTGATGAAATACGAAAACGGATGTAATACCATGATATCCCGAAAATCAGATATAAGCGATTTTTTAACTAAAATAAAAGAGTCCAATGGATTTACATTCATTGATTCTAAAAACAATTATTCTGAGCATACAACTCAACTAAGATTTGATTCAGGCGCGAATCATGAATGGACGGCATTATTAAGTAGTAATCTTTCAATGATTGAAAATATTTATAATATTGAAAAATGGATCTGGGATCATAGGGCAGACATCAACAAAGAATTAAAAAATTGTTTATTCCATGTCCCTGAAATTCGTTTTTCACCTACATTCGAAACAAAACGAATCCACTACAAAGGCAGAGGCAAACACGGTGAAGACTCAAACCGCCCAACCTGCCCACACTGCCAACAAGACTTAAAACGCTCGTATGAATCAATAAAACAAGGTGTAAAATGGATAAAAGTGCCTTACGGATATCACTGTTTAAAATGCAAATATCAGATTTTTGATTAATCTTCATAAAAAAGAACGGAGCAATAGCATGTCTAAAATGAAATACTGTACAGGCTGTAAATGTGAACACCCAATAGAAGCATTCGGTAAACTCAAACAGTCGCCAGATGGCTACAACTGGCGTTGTAAAGCATGGATAAAAGAACACTACGGAGAAAAACACACCCCGATCAGAGGAGTTGAAAAGGTATGTCCCTCCTGTAATAAACACATTGATGTTGATCCAACACTCAAAGAGGGTGCATGCTCAAAGTGCGGTGTCCTGTTTTGTATAAGTCCATCGTGGTCCTCCAAACATGGAATCAGACTATGGACACCAAAAAGCGAGAATCTCTCGGTTAGGGTAATTTCATACATCCGTGAGCATCCAGGTTGTTACCAAGCTCAGGCAGCACGCGGGGCTAAAACACGCAATGCTCAGAGGGCAGTATCGAAACTCGAAAATGATGGATTGGTAATTACACGGAGAGAGCAAAATAAAGTATTTTTGGAGGTTCCAGCATGACTTCAAAACGGTGTCCTTCCTGCACACAAACCCTCGATTTAGAGCTCTTTGGAATTAGGAACGGAAAACCGTCACCCTACTGTATGGAATGCACTAGAAAAAAAGCAAAAGAGAAATACAAAAAGGATTTTAAAAAGATTGCAGCCCGGAAACATGCTGTTTATATCCTGAATCATCCCGTAAAAAAGACCCACATCTACATCCCACTAAAGACTCATCCTCCGCTTGGTACAGTCTCTAAGAGGTGTCCAACGTGCAATACTATTCTCTATGTATGCAGAGAGTCTAAAAATGGAACCTGCGCGAAATGCGGGGCTTCCTATGCAGTGCAGAAGACTTTAAGTGATACAAAGAGAACGAGAGGTGGGTTCCAATTGATTAAACCGGAACCGGTACGTGCTCTCTTAATCCCTGAGATTTTGAGTTATATTCAGAAAAAGCATGTTACTTTTATCACTCATATTTCATCTCATTTTGAGAAGCCTAGGTCTACAGTACGGAACTATATCAGGAATATGGAATCAGACGGTCTTGTATGTACTGAGACAGTGGGAAAATATACTACCGTGAGGTTGACTGAACACGGGGTTTCTGAGTGTTGCTCTTAACACAAAAATTAAATACAGTTAACGCATTTTATATTTATTATCTTTTTTTATAACCAAGGTTAGAGCATGGCAGTCCAACGAAAAGCACGGAAAATTAGATCTAATTCGGTAAACTCCGGCATTTTTAAATGGACTCCAAAACGTAAAAAAGCAGCAAAACTGTTATCAGACGGCACTAAAAATTATACAGAAGTTTCTAGAGAAGTCGGAATTAATGAAGATACTCTTTTAGAATGGCGCCGGCATCGTGAATTTTGGCAAGAAGTTGATAAATGCACTTTTGAAAACGAACAAGTAACAACAGCCGCCATCGTTAGAGAAGTGCTAAAGTCTCTTAGAATAAAAGAGTGTTACGTTTCTGATGATCGTAGTACCCATCTAGATTATCTCAAGTTCCTAAAAGAGATCCTACCGGCTGAAACAAAAGAAGACGACGACAAGATGAAAGCTCTTACAGATGCCATCTTAAACAGCGCAAAGATGATAGGGAAATAAGATGGTCTTCAAACCGGGAATCTTTTCTGAAAAACAGATCGATGTAATGGCGAACTGTACGGCTACAATTAATCTATTGGAAGGTGCCGTACGGTCCGGGAAAACGATAGCCTCTATTATTGCAGTCGTCAATCTCATTGTAAACGGCCCTCACGGCAATATCCTCTTTGTCGGGAAAACGGATCGAACTCTTTTTAGAAATATCTTGCAGCCCATTGAGGAAATATACGGGCCCTCAAATTTCAAATTTAGAAGAGGAACTGGAGAAGGCGAAATCTTCGGCAGGCACTTTTATACAGCAGGCGCTAACGATGAACGGGCCTACACCAAAATCCAGGGTCTCACTTTGTATCTCGCTTACGGCGACGAGGTTGCAGCCTGGCCGGAATCTTTCTTCCAGATGCTTATATCTCGATTGTCTGAGCCTGGCGCGCGGTTCATCGGGTCCTTGAATCCAGAAGGACCTTATCACTGGCTTAAGGTTAAGTTTCTTGATCGAGAAAAAGAATTGTCCTTGAAATCCTGGCATTTCAGGCTTGAAAACAATCTTAATCTCGATCCTAACTACGTTGAGAATCTAAAGAAGTTCTACACTGGTATTTTCTACCGCAGGTATATCAATGGTGAATGGTGCCTCGCAGAGGGCGCAATATACGATATGTTCTCAGAGGAGAAACACGTTGAAACAGTCAGACCGGATGTATGGGTATCATGTCTTTCTAAACATGTTTCAATAGATTACGGCACTAGCAACCCATGTGTATTCCAATTGTGGGGTCACAACAACAATAAGCGATACCTCAAAAAAGAATACTACTATGACTCAAAAGAGCATGGCAGGCAAAAAACCGATGCTGAATATGCTTCAGATCTGGTTCAATTTATCGGTGATGAACTAATACAGGGAGTCATTGTAGACCCGTCAGCAGCTTCATTTAAACTAGAGTTAGCTAACAGAGGGCTATGTGTAGAAGATGCAGATAATGATGTCTTGGATGGCATTCGAGAGGTTTCTACTGAGCTATCACAGGGTAAAATACAGATTGATCCATCTTGCATCAATACTATCAAAGAATTTTCAGCTTATGTTTGGGACACGAAAGCAGGAGAAAGAGGTGAGGATAAGCCTATAAAACAGTCTGACCATTGTTTAGATAGTTTAAGATATTATATAAAGTCAGTCAAGATGTTTGCTTATTACTCTGGTACAGGAAAAGATCAAGAAGTAGGTTATTCCTTCTCAGAATACTCCAATGACATTTATGAAAACTACTAAATGTTAACTTATATATACTACGCTCTAAATATATTATACGGGTCTAAAATCCTCTTTCCCTTAAAAAACGACACTCCCCCGGAAAAGGGCAGTTCCTTACAGGCTGCCCTTCTTTTCTCTCTTTTCGTAAAAATCCTGTAATGATTCATACCCACAATCAAGCGTTGCAGCAATCCAGCCGGCTTTTAGCGCGACGTCTATTAGTTCTTTGTCGCTGTCATTCCATCCTGCTTTGAATTCATCAAATTGTTTTTTTGTTCGTTCGCTCATTACGATGTCTAATAGTGTACTAAGGGCGTTGTATTCTTCAGTATATGACATTTTAACCATCCGTTACTATCTCCTCTGGACCCACCTATCACTTACTCGAATATATCCAGCCGCTCGCCATTTTCGCTGATGTGCCGTCCTGGTTTCTTCGAGCATGTCCATACGTTCGCACAACCTGTTTCTTTCATCTTGTAGTGCTTTCTCTGTTCTTCTGAATGATTCCCACATTGCATTTACATCATCATGTGATATATTTTCAAACATTTTCAAGCCTCCATCAATCTCTTTATCTGCGTCAAAATCGGATATTTCCATCCATAACCCATGATTTCAACGTCTACGAGTTCATCGTGTAGGTCGCTGGATTGTTCTTTTGAAAGGGTGAGTTCGTTATTTTTGGAGAGGATGAGTTTCATATTGATTCCTCTTTTCTCACAGTACAACCTTTTCCCGCGTGCATAATCTCGGCGTTAAGCCTCTGGAAATGCCCTATATCAAGATCGGGATAACGAGGCGTGCCATACGCCAACGAACTACAATATAACATACACCCATCAGTTTCAGTATCGTCTCTTATCCCAAATGTCATAGCGAAAGGTATTCCTTCGCGCTGGCAGATTTCAATTACTTGTGTGATAAGAGGGCTTATTTCGTTATCGTAGGTTGATTCTTTATCGAATTTCATTTAGATTCCTCCTTTGGACAGTTCTTCTTCCTGCAAGCTTTCATATCGCCTAGTTTACAGCACCCTAAATAAGAATCAAAATCAGGACATTCTGGATTATAGGTGTTCTCGTTTCCTCCGGTCATTGTCTCACTCCACATGCTTTTCTCTCTTCGTTCCACCAGGCACAACTACCATTCATACACATAGATGCTTCTTGCATTACATCAGGGGGCATCTTTTCAGTTGCGGCCATTACTACCGCCACTGCAAACAAAGGACATATTTTTTTATCTGACATTGTTTTATTCCTCATCGATACCATCAAGTTCATAATCTACACTACCAACGAGTACAGCATACTCATCCGGAAGGTTTGCGAATCCATCCAACTGTGACAATCTCATTCCCTGCAACAAATTATGTGTAATGTGCTCAATTACTTCGGATGGGGTATTTAAATTATAAAACATTGATCTCCATTCGTCATCTACTTGATCTAGCACAGCATGGTTTATTTTTAGTGTTGTCGAAACCATGAACGTGACGTTAACCGTGTATTCGTCAGACATTGTTCTTATTCCTCCACTTCTCCATAACATCAACATAATATTGCATTCCATCTCTGCCCATTTGATCCCATAGATGACCCTCAATCAGTTCACCTAGCATTGTTATTTCAAATGCTTTAGCTGTTGCTAATAATTGTTCATATGTTAGGTCGTCAAGAGTTACCATGTTTTATTCCTCCGTCTTTTCACATTCCTCAAGCTTCTTTTTTAATAGTTCATTCTCAAGCTTCAGTCTCTTATATTCCGCTATCAAATGCCGCATTGCAGTATCATCGGTTGGATTCCCGATCCCATCTGCAATCTTCCCAACTTCTTCTATTACATATTTGCTTATCCTGGTGGACTGAGTTTCCATACAAGTACTAGCACTTTATAGTATTTATAAGTTACGTTTCGTGTGTTTAATATAATACTTATTGTATATGTCATTTACCACAATTAGAAACATTTAAATACTTTGTATGCCTAGTAATAGTATAGAACAGGCATAAGCCCAAATGGAGATACAAAGATGAAAACAATCGAAGAAGTAAGAGAAATGACAAATGAACAGATCCTCGTTGAAATGAGGAAAATTGCTGGAAATCAGATATCAAACAATTACAATGAAAACAAAGAAGCAGCAATGTACTTTGCTGTGATGTGCCAGAGAACTGGAAAAGACCCGAAGCCGAAAATTAAAGCAATGGGATACGGGATCTATGAAGAAGCTGAAACTGAAGGGTGGTTCTGAAGGAGTGTAAAAAACATGATGAACAAATTCACAGGCACGGGGGTATACATCATGCTCGTCCTGATATGGTTGTCAATGCCTACTTATGGGTTTGAATTTGCCACCGCGTCACAGATGACAAGCGAAGGAGTGCTTTACATGAGTTTATTTGTAAGCTCCGTGTTATGCGCGACGGCTGGACTTCTCAGGAAGTGATCAACAACGCAAGACATTAACTCAATCCTCCTTCTAAAATCAAAGTCCCTCAAAGAATCGGCGAGAGAAAACAGTGTAGGAAGAACTATCTCAAAAGGTATTTTTGTAAAGGTGAGAAAATGACTTACAGAATTAAATTAAAATCGCGTGTGAAAGAACTAAAGGAGAAGCGTAACAAATGAAACCTCTAAAATACATAGCAGCTCTAACATGGCTCACTATCTTCCTGGGAATTGCGTTTTTAGGGTGGATTCTCAAGAGGGAGAAATGACACCTGATCAAATTCAACTAACAACGAATTCGATTTTTCTTATAGCAGTGGTGTTCATTCTAGCACATTTGGGCTGCCGGATTTTAGGGAAAGAGTGTGGTGGTGAGATCTTTTAAAAACAAGGAGCGTTGAAACATGTCTAATTTAACGAGCGAACTTCTAAAGGTTTTTGCAATAACATTTGTATTAATCGTTGCTATACATACTGCAATTGCATACGTAATCACGGAAACAGATGCAGAACCTACGCAAATAGCAGGAGACCATATCACTATAGATGATTTCTTAAATCATGAACTTGAACAAACCCCAGTTACATATCAAACAATAACAATAGTAGACAAAGAATATAAACAGCGTTCATTCCGAAGCGATGTCTACAATGTCGTATTAAAAACAGAAGACGGTGATATAATAAAAAGAAACGATATGGATCTGTATTATTCTGTAGACGAAGGTAAGAGTTATAACGCGAGCTTTCAATATGGATTCAATGAGGTTGTTTCAGAAGGGGTATTAAATGACTGACCGCTTGCTACATGTAATTGACGTGTATTTCCCATTTCTCGATATCCCTTTCATTGATAATCATCCATTATTTACATTTGTGGTGATATGTGCTTTGTTTTTGTGTGGATGTTATTCGATTCTTGATACTCATCTTAGAAAAAAGTAAAATAAGAATTGTATATTAACAGTGTTAACAAAATATAGAATAATTTAATAGTTTGTGTGGATTATAAAAAAGAAGTAAAAAACGGTTTTTTAAAAAAGAGTTAAATTAATTTGTTTTTCAGCATATTCATCTCTTTTAATTCAGGTTCACGTCCATAATAAACATCGACTGCAACTGTCTTACATGCTTCCAGATACTCCTCAAAAACGGCTTTCTGTTCCCCCGACTGCCTATAAGCCCAATCGCCTTGAAGAGCAAGTGCGTCTACGGCGTTGTCTGCTGCGCCCTGAGACGGATTCTCAACAAGATCCTGCATCATTACATCTATTTCGAGCACCCTACTCTCATAAGGGTTATACGGCTTCTCGGTAGTCATGTTAACACCTGCTCCCAACAAAATAAGAGCAAGAGCAATTATTATTTCTTTCTGAAACTTCTGCAATATTACCGATTCCATCTTATACCTCTACATAAACTTTTACAAATTTCCCAACCGCTTCAGGAGGAAACCTGATACATATTACTCCACTTGGAGGCACTATGTACGGCTCTCCTGCGTTCTCTCTTTGAGTTCTTACGTGTTCTTTCCAGTACTTCTTATCCAGAGAGTATGATTCGCCTGTTATTCCGTTTTCATCGGTACATTTGAGATTTTTCACAGGAGGGGATTTTTTAGGCATGGTTCCTCAAAAAATAGTATGAGTATAAACTGAAAACTTAGTATTTATAGACTGTGCATAATTGAGCTTATTTTTATTATCTGTTACAGCGCAAGGTCTTATTTTGTTTTTACTCAAGTTCTTATTCAGAATTTGCCCTGTAACTATCTGGTTCTTATCCGGTTTATACCGGTAATCCACTGTCAGTGTGTGCCTGTAAACAGTGGATTAGATGATATATCCTGCCTAGATCCCGTAAGGATATTGTAGGTAGGGATATACTATCATAAGATACCGTTTCAAACGAAGGCGTCTAGTTCCTCCGTTAGATCTGTAAGTGCTTCTAACCGTTTTGAATTCCCCGGTTTGCGGTTTACCCATGCGGTTGAGATCCGTTCCAGCTCTCTTAAAAGCTTGGTTCCCTGCGGGTAGACATACGGCTTAACTTTGTTGATATAATCCGAGTCAGCGGGCGGTTTAGCGGTTTTCATCTCTTTGCAGACTGCTCCGTCTCCGGTGAAGATAATCTCCTTGTAACCGCTCGCCTGTGCCCGCTCTAGCTTTTCATTCCAGTCTTTCAGACCATGAGAACCTAAAATTTCAATTTCTAGACAGCCTGAATTTTCACAGTCTTTTATCAGATTTCCCATTTCGTCAAATTCTCCCCATACAAGATCAGGACCGCCAGTGTGGTCATATCTCGCGTTCGGGAAAGCCCAGGGGTGTCTTCTCATCCAGCCGAGAGCCATGCAACCCATTCCATAGTGTGTATGCCCTTCGACTCCTTTCATCCCTTCTGGCCCTATAAGATCCTGATTTCCTTCTTTTTCAGCCGGTTTTATCAGGTGTTTCTTTATCCAGCAGTTTTCGGAGCCAGTGCCGAAAGGATTCTGAAGGTTGTAATATTTGAACCCTATACTCTCATAGTCAAGATTAAGACCCTCTATCAAATCATCCTCGTTAAAGAATCCTTCATAATCTAAGATATCCTGAACGCACTCATCAACCGCAATACCGCAAGCGGTCACCGGTTCATTTCTTGTAATTGTTCCCTTCTGTCCTTCTCCGAAGAGGTGTAATTTCTCATAGTCGGTGAGTGTTAGGTTCACGTCCCTGGTGAATCCATCTCTCAGAAGATAGGCGATTTCATATCCAGTTCTCTTCAATCCTTCGCGGTATCTCTCATCAATATTGAAAGCTTTCATTACATCGTCTACGTTTGTATCGTTCAGGTTACAAAACAAAAATATATTCCGGCAGTTTGCTTTTAACGTCTTAAAATTGTTATCAGGTAACACGGTATCCTGAGTTGAGAACACACTCGTAACTAATTCAGCACGCCCTTTTCTTGCTCCTCTTATTAATTCAGGCGCAGTAACTCCGTTTTCCATTAAATCGTGGATTTCATCCCAGAAAATGTATGTTCTCTTTGCTGGCTGATCAGGATCTTTTGGCAGGTATGCGAGATTGATATACTCCATCAGGTAGATACAGTACGCATTGCTGAGGTTTGGAGGAAGGCTAGACAAGTCAAAGACTACGAGATCTTTTTCAGGCTGGATTCGTTTTTTTGAGTTTATGAATCTGTCATAGGGCATACCCGGAGCGGCTTTTGAGGTTGCTTCATAGAGTGCCCGATCAGATGCATCTGGAATAATATTAGTCTTTGGATTCCGTGTAGCCCATATCATTTCCCTGATATCTTCATATATAGGCCAGTCAATTTTATGTGTGTCATCCCAATCCTGTGTATTAATTACTCTACCTGCTTCATCAATTATGCCTCTTTCCTGATACAGCTTTTTGAGCCTTTTACTCTGTGATATTTTCATACCAGATGTCAGTTCCCTTCCGGTCCATGCTCCTACTGCTGCCTCTACATAATCATAATGCATATCAGCAGACTTTTGATAAGCCCATTTCTTGTTACCAAACTGCTTTTTATCAAATGGGATAACAAGAAGCCCAGGGATCAGGTCATCATCACTAAAGTCTACAAGTTCCCCATGCTTTGTCTCACAGAATGTTTTATAGTCAGTCCCTTTTGAGTTCCCAGTGTTCCGGTTCTCGTTTTTCGGCATGATCATGTATGCCCGGTCACCCGCATCAACGACCCTTCCAGCCCATGAACACGTAAACGCGGTTTTGCCGTTCCCGGTTGGCGTTACTATCAAGGTACTATCTGGATTTTGCAGACTCGGACAGATCCTTATAGGCTTCTTTGTTAGTGCATCCCTGCAAACAATAGTCCCTCTCTGTTCATCGAGTGCGGTATTATCTCTTAGAGGCAGGAGAGCGGCTGAAGTACTTGCCGTCACGATATGCAAAAACTCAGAGTGAATATAGTTAGTCGGCAGGCACATCCTAAGAGCGTATAAATGTCCTCTTCTCGGTCTTATGCTCTTGATTCCACCGTCTTTAAGTTTTGAGCCGATATTATTAATGACTGCATCGACGTTTTCTTTAGTTTTTCCAAGGACTAAACCAATCAGGGCAAAGTGAACGTATCGCTCGCCCCGGAGGGCTGCTTTAATATTTTGATTCAGTTTTTCCCCAGCGTGTTTGTTGAATACCTCGTTGGATGTGTTCATATCCCCGTCTTTGCTTTTGAGGTTGGACTGTTCTATTTTATCCAGCTTATCCTTAAACATTTTATTATGTTTTTCTCCTGATATTGGAATCTCAACGTGACACCAGATAACAGCAGTGCTCTCCTTTTTCGAGATGTTTATTAATTCCTCTATAGACCAGTTTTTCGTGAAGTTATCATTAAAATTCGGCTGGAAAGAAACATTAAGATTCTGTCTTCCTACCAGGATAGAAGAGGCCACCGTCTGTCCGTTGATGTACACATAATGCCCGTTTGGATCTACTTCTAAGTCGTCCGGGGCTGCAAGGTAGGGGAGTTCTTTATCCTTTATAAATTTGTTATGTCTGGTTACAGGAATCAGTTTTCCCTCGTTCAGCCGGGCCCCTATATGGAATTCTCCGGTTAAAATCCCATCTATGATTTGAAGAATATCAGACTCATCTTTTATCAGGACTGTTCCTATTCCCATTTCATTAAGCCGTTTCTCGTATCCGGTTCTTACTTCCTGCATGTTCTGATATGCTTCTTTGTTGTCATATGTGAGAGGTAGCCCAAAATGCATTATGAAACAATATTCGATAGAGCCTTTTGCCTCTGAAAATGTTTGCAGCATGGATTCAATTGAATTTCTCCTGTCTTCTGTAATGTCTTTTTCTGCAAGCTGTTCTTCCAGATCGTCCAGGATGTAATTCAGGTTTTCACCGGACACGAGAATCGTTTTCTTCATCCAGTCGCCAGTATCAAAAGTGAAAGATTCTGAAGCCTGCTTCAGTTTCCTGTTATATTCTTCATTGCTAATAGCGGCTGTCGGATAAGTCATTACATTAAAAGACCAGTTCCCGTTATAGGGGATATTTCTCATGAAATTCATTATATCATATCCTGATTTGTCTTTTCTCTACAGAGTCCGGTTTCTTCGTCCATCTCGATGTACCCGGTGAAATTCCTAATCCACCATCTTTTTACTCTTCCGCTATATTTTGAAAATGAATTCAGCCCTGCTTTATTCATCCCGTAGAAAAGTAACCCTCTCCAATTGTCCTCAAGTACTTGCGGAGTTCTGGCATACAGCAGAACGAAAACAAACACGATTACAAATAGTAAAATAACCCCTACTGCTGCCACCATATGACCTGTGACAAATGTCAGAACAAACGCTACAAAACACCCGAAGAATAATAGAGCAAGTCCGATTACTACGCCAGCCCATTTGTAAGTGATCCATTCTTTAAGCGGGTCAACGACTTGAGCGAGATCCGCAGGAGTTTTATGTTCAATTGTCATTATGCCCTACCTCCAAATCTACCAGATCGAATTCTCGAATATATCCATAAGACTGGAATAACAAGAAGTCCAAGTAAAATAAGTGCGTCAAAAGCGGTTGCTGTAAACATTCCAGCGAAAGCATACCACCAGTTATCTTTTGAGATACTGTCTTCAATCCCGGATGAGACAAAAAACAGTGTTAAAATATCCATAAGAAGAACAAGAATGAATCCCACCGTAACAAAAGCCTGTAACATTGCAGCCTTTGTAAGTGAACCGATGAGAACTATCACAGCCTGAATCCACGTTTTGACTACTATAAGCCTGCACATCATGAGAACCGCATACTCGCCCATGATCTTTTCAACATTGTTGAGATACCAGGCTGCATTAACTAAGATGTAAGTCGGGAGGCTGTCAGTATTTGCTCCAACTATATCGAGAGTCCTAGTTTCCATGAAATATGCGATTGCATTTCTGTTAAGAACACAATAAGAAATCCCGAGAAAATCAAAAATGGGCATCAAGATAACTAATAAACAGAGAATAAGGAAACATGCAACGTCAAATTGAGTATATTCACCCGAGAAACCTGCCATTATCGCAGTGGTCTTCTTCGGATAGACTGTCTGAAACACATAACGGACAACCCCTAAAAAAATCATTGAAATAGCAACAGCGATGTGAAACAGGTACGTAATTAATACTGATTTCCTAACACCGGGTTCCGCAAACGGATTAAGTTCTTTTGAGTACAAACTGTATGTCATTGTTTTTTTGCCTGTGACTTGCCTTTCTTCCACTCCTACGGAGGCTATTTTAAAACCTCCCTCCAGGAACTCATCTCCTATTCGATAACCGATGTTAATACCGCCCGTTGTCACTGCATCAGAAACGGCTTCCACTCCGGTAATGTCTGATTCAGTAGCCGTGTCTTCTTCTTCTTTTGTTACATCTGAAGAGCCTTTCGAATCTCCGTCTTTTTTATTACCGTTTGTGATATCTTCCCCGTCTTTTGAAATCACTTTTACGTTTTTTTCTCCAGTTCCCGCGGATGCCACGCAGACAGATAAAAGGAAAATAAGAAGGAGAGAGATTGACAGCAGGCGTTTTATTTCCATGTGATCCCCCTTACAGAGCAAATTCAATTTTACTGAAAATATACAGCGAGAAGAACACAATCGTAATCATAAACAATGCGAGAATGAAAATGCCCCCGACTGCGATAATTTTTCCCTGTGCGCCTCTAAGATATTTCCAGCCCTTTTCGATGTTTGGATTTGCTGCGCCGTATCCTCCTATCATAAGCAGAATAAATATGCCCACTAAAACGGCAGTTATTGCAAGACCGGCGGCTACAGAAACAGAAAGCAATGACATGTTCTTAAGTGGAGTTATACCAAGATATACACCACCTAACGTTTTTATGTTCGCTATGTCGCTAAAATCCATATCACTTTGCTTAATTCCCCATACATCATCATCTGATGTTTTAGAGTCATCGTCATCATCATCATTTTTTGTAATACCGTCTGTAGTGTTTGACCCATCTGCTTTTTTTATAGTTACTCCATCTTCTCCAGTAGCTGCCATTGCTGGCATCATCAGGTATGCGAACAAGCATAACAAAATTACTATTTGTCTCAATTTCACAATTTTATCTCCTTAAACTGATTACACTATTTATATATACTGTAATCAAACTATTTAAATTTATGCCAACCGAGGGCAACAAAAAAAAGAAATTAATATTTAGAAAATATTATAATTCCAACGCAGACAGGAACTGCTAAGAATATCACAAGAATTGATAAAAAAAAGAGTACAAGCGGGTTGAATATCCTGCCGTGCTCCTCAACTTTTATAACTTCTAATTTAGGTTCAAAAGAACCTCTCGGAGTATAACATGTAATCTTAATTTCTTCAGGTTCTACTTTCCCGTCAAGATAAAAAGCATCTCCGGTGTGCGATATCTCACCCTTCCAGATGGAAACATTTGAATAAATCATCCTGAATCCTTGCCTTTCTCCGAGCATTACAGTATGAATTGTTTCATTATTACCATATCTACATTTCACGCTTACAAGCCCGTCAGACGGTCCGTAAACAAGAGTCTGAGTATTATGCTGTTCTATAGTCCAAGTGCTTTCAGTGGGGCTTTCTGTGGTTCCTCCGGGGAGAATCACAGAATAGTTTAAGCCTGCTTGAGCATAGAAGTCTACGTTAAAAATCTCAAATATCGAATCAAACACTTCCTCACTATCCTCAATACTCGGCTGATTATCCCAAGAAACCGGCTCACCGTCAATCTCGATAGGCGCAACATCTAAAAATTCATTATCATGTATAAACACATTATCGGAAGGGTTCTGCCCTGCTGCATCAAGCCAAATGGCTCTAAGCCCAGGGTCCGCGAAGGTATTAAACCGAACCTCAACGTTGGATGTGTGCCACTTGGATTTTACACCGTTGTAACCTTTTGAAGCTCCAGAGTCTCCGATCTGTAAACCGCTATGACCATTTTTGTAAAACCCGTAACTGTCACCTTCGTAGGAATAGAAGAGATTGTTCTCTATTAAGCAGTCCTGGCAGTTGTCCAGCCTAGCACAATCCGAGGTAATACCAGCAATTTTATTATTTTGAATGAGTCCGTTCTTCACTACTGAGTAATAAATACCTTCATGTTGACAATTGGAAATTACATTATCATGACAAGAAACGCCATCGGCAAAGCGTATGTAGATGGCATCCGAGAATGAATTATAGAATTTCATATCGCATATTTCGATATTCTCAACAAAATTATTTGATGATCCATAGATTTGAATAAGTTTCTCACAGTCATGCGCGGTATCCGATCTCGATTGATGATATTTCTTAGGGAGATTTCCGATATTTCCATCAATTTGAAATCCTGAAATCTTGATATTGCTTACACCACTACCGGTAATTACTCCCGTGGAACCTGTGAACCATTGTGAAGAGCCTGACCACACTCTTATTATTGCGTTAGGATCACCGCTTAATACTCTATTTGATAACATTGTTATATTGCCGTCTACGTCATAGACTCCTGCTTCTAGGTAGACATCTCCATTTTTAAGAGCTTCTGTTATCTGGTTTTGATTGGAATGCCCGGAATCAGGACTTAATGTCGTGCCTGCTTGTGCGAGTGAAACGGAGTAATATAAAAGTAGTAAGATTAAAAGTATTTTCTTAATGTGCATAAGTGTTAAACGTTGTGGAAATATTTAAATATTTTGCCGTCATATTTACCGTCAATGGAACGTACTTATTGGATAACAAAAAAGAGAGTAATCTGCCCTCTCCCTGCTCCAATAAAAGAACAACTTCAAGACAAGGGTATTGAATTTGAGAATAACGGAATTGCTGACTACAGGGTAGTAGGTAAGAAGGTAGTAATTGAGTTTAAGAAGAAGGAGAAAAAAGACAATGACGTGGTTTGATCTAAAAGAAGAACTTGGGAACAATGAATTTTATAAATTGATTCTCGGAGCAAGTCAACATAACTACAACTATACAATTCTTACTGATATGGAATCATTGAGTATCGGAGACATTGATGAATACGATCTTGAGCTATATCAAGAGCTGGATGAAATTATCTCAAAGGGTTCCGCATATGAAATTATAGGATTTTTGCTGATGAATAGTATTGAGGTAAAGAGTATAGGAATTATGAGGAATACTAAGAACGCCACACGAATAAAACTAGACTTCTCCAAGAGTGCCGTGTTTTGTGATAAGTCGGTAGATGAACTTAAAGATACGATGGGTTTCTTAGGATTTAGCCCAGATTATTGGATCGGAGATGAAATTACAGCTACTTATATTGTGTGAGGACGAACAATGACAAGACATAGACTCATAAAAACTAAAACGTGGGTATTCCTGCTTGTTTTCACATTATTTCTCGGATATTTCACCGGGAAAGGATATACATTCGAGATGCTGAATTTTATATGAAGGAGGATTAAACATGGGACTTGAAATTGCAAAAGATAAACCGCTAGGTACTGAATTTAAGACATCTGAACTATATAATAACAATGAATTAATGCTCAAAGCACTTGGAGAAAATTGCAGGCTTGTCAAGATTACATATTCATTTGTGGGAGATACTGAGGTTTTAGCCTCATTTGGATTAAGTGTACAAGATTTCAATGAGGAAGATTACGAATGAGGGAAATATGTAAACTCTGTATCCTGAGAAGTCGGTGCAAGCCGATTTACGATAAAGGATGGGTAGTGTATCGATATAGGAAATGTGCAGCATGTCAGAAGTAAGCAGGCTCAATATAGAGCCGCTTGGATGGCCTGGTTTAAATTGTGTGAGGATGAAACATGACTGAAAACACGGGTAAAATAAGCGACGGTTATCACACATTTGATGAGTTATACTATCATCGAATGGTATTATTCTCGGTAATCTGCAATCAGAACAAGGAAAGCGCATGGAAGTCACTTTTCCACGCAGATGGATCCATGTATGAAGATTATTTTATTGTCGGGATAACCACACCGAAAGGAGATTTTACTTATCACTATCATAAGGATCATTGGGATAGATTCAATGTAAAAGAACTCAGTATGGCTCCTGAATGGGATGGTCATAAACCGGGAGATGTTGACAGGTTATTAAGTTTGATAACATGAGCAAAAGAAAACAGAGAGAGATGCCATTATACAAAGAATGGCTTGAAAAGATAAGAGAGGTGTTAAAGAAACATGCCTGAATACGATGAAAGAGAACACACTGATTCAGAAAAAGAACTACTCGAATTAAAAGACAAAGCAGACTCAGCCGGATATACTGAATTCAAGTTTGCGGACGGTTCCTATCTCTGTGAAATCACAAAAGTACATGATAGATATATGATCTCATTTTATAAAGGAATAGAAGAATGTGAACTTTTAAAAACTTTTAGAGTTAGTGAATTTCCGAATTCCGAATGGTGGCACGCTAAAGCTAATTCTGTGATATTGGGTAAGTTTTTTAGCACATTTGGATTGTGAGAGTGGAACATGAAAGAAGAAATCCAAATAACCGATGAAAGATATAAAAAAGAATACGATAGAATCAGAGATATCAAGGAAAAAGCAAAAACAACCGGAAGACCACAATTAATAACAAAGTGGGTATCCGGTGGGATATGGGGCAATTCACCTGTTATAAAAGAAACTGTCATTGTATTAGCATTACCGGATGGATCTTTAGGTACTTATATCTCAGGAGACGATATTATACCAGATTTTGAGGTCGAATGACCCCTCTTAAACTCATCATCTTATGCACACCATTCCTTTTTCTGTATGCCTACTTCTTTGGACTCTTCTTTTCAAAGGTAAGAAAGGTTCATACCGGTTTTGTGGAATGGTGCTGTGTGCTTTTTTATTTGAGGGCTGAGATTGGGGTACATAAGATTAGAATGTTATTAAGGAATCTTTAATTCTTTTTTTTAAGAAGGATGTGTACACGTACACACACTAAAAGAATTAATCCTTTTCTCATTCTCTTGTTTTTTACTCATTGGCACAGTTAGTAAGTTATATATACTATTAGTACATTGTACAATATACAAAGCTACGAGGCGATACATATGCCTAAGAAACTAGATCAAGATAACGATTTCACAAAGGCGAGTATTAAGAAGGATGCAAAAGAGGCACTTAAGCAGATAGCCGCCGATGAGAAATTATATGAGTATGAACTCATCGAGAAACTGTTAAAAGAGAAATATCCGTCTTACTTTCCAGAAGAAGAAATAACAGCTTGAGAACAATAAGCATCAGGGATGTTACCAGCACCCCCGACGCCGAACAATAAACACACCATACTAATAATATATCTTCAAACATTTAAATGTATTGTTTGGCTGTTTTTTGCTTATGTTCTCTTGGTAGGTGGAGCTATGCCAAGAGGAAGACCTGCGACGTTAAAAAATAGGAAAACTACTACTGTAAGTATAGAGAGCCACCAGGCTGAATTTATACTAAAGAAAGGCATTGACCTGTCCAAACTTGTAAGAGATGCTATAGACGTTCTTATGCAGAGCGAAGAGACGCGGTTAGATCAGTTAAACAGAGAAATAGAGGAACTTGAAAACGAAAAACAAGAAAGAGAGATCCAACTTTTCCAAAAGAAAAACATGAGAAACGAGCTGCTGGAAGCGAGAACAAAGGAAGAAGAAGAATACAAGCTCCTTAGCGAGTTCGAAGCAAATAGAAAGGAGTATGTATTAAGCTGTGTAAAAATGATGCAAACCCAGACCACATATACTAGATTCTGGATGGAACACCTAACAAAAGTTTGGAAGTTTAACACGTTTGATGAGGCTAAAACATATGTGAGAGACGTATGGCTAGAGGGCGGAGTGCCTGCAAAACGAGTAAAAGAGTTCCTAAAAATAGAATTAATCAATACTAAAATGTAATTAATCAATATTAAATAACTGGTCTGGAAATGCTACTATACTATACTAAAACGAATTTAATAAATTAAATAATAAAATACTAAATTCCATTAAAGATAATATAATAGGTTTTCCAGAGTAATCATTTAGTGAATATTTAATTCATTTCTGTAAACACAAATTCTATTGATAATGTTTTTCATTCTCAAAATAAAAGAACGGAGCCTTAAAATGGGATACTACACAGACCTACACTGTAAAGCAGTAATAAAACCTGAATACCGAGACACCATTAAAAAGATAGTCTTTGAATATGCCTCATGGAAAAACTTCTTTGATCATGATTTCGTTGAACTTCCAAGAGCTGATATGATCCCGCTCGGTGACAGTACATTAAAACAATCCGAGATCTTTGATGGTGTAAATTTACATATCGAATGTTCAATAAAAAATTATGACGATGAAATAGAATATTTCTTTGAAATGTTACAGGATATCTCAGAGGAAGTTTCTGAGTATAAATCATTCGATGAGGATAATTTTGAGTATTTGGACAGAGGCGCAGACTGTATAAAAGTTAAAAAATGGTATAATCATTTCACTGGACAGTATGAGGAAGTAGAAGAGGTAATTGACGGAGCCTAAAACAATGATTCAAACAGCCCATTTCCAACCAGAAAAACGTCCCAAACAGTATATAGCAACGCACTACAGAACATGTAAAGGATTTCTTATGAAAATAGGTACTGATGGAAGAGTGTACTGTGCTCACTGTGGAGAAAATTTACACTGATTTTTTGAAAAAATAAAAGAACGGAGTCTAAAACATGCGATTAAAACTAAAACCCACTCATCTCAAAGGTGACCTATTCCGACTTGAAACACCAACCCGGATAATATATCTCACCGAACGCAACGGTAAAGTTCTGATCAGTGCACAAGGTAAAATCTGGAAAGATATATCTGATCAAATTGATTGAACGGAGCTTAAACAATGCCATTTAACCTGGATGAAATATTAAGATCAATGAATTTACCAAAAAAAGCAGTGACTTTCAATGAATTGGAACTTCTGTCCGATGAGATAGATGATAAAATAATAGAAATTATTGTTAAAGATTACAATGAAAGAAGATCACCGATAAGTGAAAACTTCAAAAAAGAATAACTTTTTCAACTCTCTAAATTAAATATACAAAAAGGACGGAGCATAAAACATGCTAAATAAAATCTTAAACAAAATCGGTTATAAACTAACCAAATTAGAAAAAGTAAAAGAAGAGCCACAAATTGAAACACCTGAATTCATAGGGCGATACGAACAACTTGAAAAAGATATCTGCCAAAAACAAGAAGAGATTCGCACTTTAATATATAAAAGAACCAATCTAGAAGAAACATTAGAAAAAACCATTGAATTGAGCAGGGGCGCACAGCACGCAGGAATAGAAGTTAAGTATCCATCGATCAGATTAAGACAACTTGACAACAAATTAACTGAGATTAATTACAAAATTTTGGAAACGGAATACAAACTTAAAGAGATTGAATCTAACTTTAAACTTGTGGAAAAGGAAGTAAAAGAAGCAGGGTGGTCTTATGACTGGTACGCTGCTCGCTATGATCCTAAGAATGGGTGGGTTAAAAGGTAAAAGAACGGAGCTTGAAATTATGACCGACCACAACATTAAAACAGTTCCAATCTATTTCCAAAATGAAACAATCGGCACTGCTGACATTGGGTTTCATACCAATGTAGCAGACAAAAACGGGCATATCTATGAATACGCATGGGATTCTAGTAATATCCAAATCCAGGGCGCTTACAAAGAAACGTTAGAAGAACTCCATTACCAAGTTTACGCAGTCCTTGATAGGATAAATAAAACAGGAATCGCGCTAACGTTAGGATATCCAAAATACGATTTATGCACATCGGATTTTGTAATATATCCCGCTCAACTGGCAGAATGCGACATTTCAAAAATAACATACATCGGAGAAATCCCTGTAAAAGAGCCGCCCTCTGAAATTGAACTCATCCGGGAGGCTCTGAACATGATCTCAAATGAAATTGTTCATATGCAAAGAACAGACGGGAGAACGAGTTCAATACATACTAATAATTTTCTATACGAGGTTAAGAAACTCATTGGAAAAGAATAATCCTTGCCACTCTCTCAGTATCCCCCACAAAAGAGAGAGCGGCTTTATCACGACAATAAATAATTACTCTTTTCTTTATTTATTTGTTTGGTGAAGAGGGATATATATTAAAAAAGTAATTCCTCAAACAATTCCCGCAGCCGTCAAGACCTCCATAGCAAAACGAAATTCATCTTCAGCGCCTCGGTTTCCCTCCGTCCTGTGAAACTCAACGTGAGCTTTTAGAACTTCTACAGGAGACTGATACCTGGACGATCTGATGAGATGACTTTTTTCAAGATCTAAAAATTTAATACCACCCACTCCTTAAAATTTCAAAGCGTCCTCAACGATGTCTATATACTCGTCTTTTTCAGCATCAGTAAGCACATCTTTCTCTCTCAACTCTTTTAATTTGGTGTGATTACTCAAAACCTGGGATACTATCAACCTCCTCCAAAATGGTTTAATCCACCTCCTAAAAAGGGCGAGTATCCCGCCGAGAATCAACAGCAGGACGCCCTCCACATTGGAAATGTCAAAATCCACCGTTGACATTACTTTCTCACCGTCATACAGATGTAAGTAATTTCATCAGGATTCACATACTTGAACTTCTTAGATGATTCAAACCATATCTTAAGCATGGTTCCTTCTCCGCCTGCTATTACTCCTATTTCACCGGCAGATGTTTTGATCTTCACCCCGTGATAAGCAGGCACTTCAAATCTAGTCCTGATTCTTTTCAAAATAGAATCAGTAACCATGTTATCAGTCCTTTGCGGCGTCTATTGTCATGATCCCAAGTTCTTGAGCTTCGGCAGCCGTAAAACCATCTTTCCCGAGGATCTGAGCGCGTGCAAAGATTCGTCCAATCTCAGTTAAGGAAATGTTCCCAATAGCTCCTCTAACTTCCTGTAAGAGTCCTTCATAGTCGCCCTGCAGTTTTACTACATTCTCGCCCAGGTCGTCAGGCAAGAGCTTAAAACCCTGCATACGGGCGTAGCCATACAGTACACCAAGGACGGTCACTGAACCGCCAAATGCTCCTGTTATAAAAGAATTTATGTCCATTTTTCATTACTCCTTATAAAAACATAAAACTCGACTTACAATGTTTAAGGCTTCGTCTTTTTCAGAAGTCGTCAACGTTCTCTTCTTCTTCGCTTCAATTATCGTTTTTAGCCTGCTCTGGTCACTCAAAACGAGTGCAGCTTTCTCGATATTGATTTTCCCGCTTTCATCCGAGGCAAATTTGTTAAGAAGATTCACAACATCATCGGATAGTTCCAATTTCGCTATTGAGGTATCAGCTCCCTGTCTATTGATGTGAAAAGCCACGTCAGAAGGTATTTTTAACTTTGTTATTATTCTATCGAGGATTCCATATTTTTTCAGGAGTGCTATTCCAGTTATTAAAAACGTCGCAGTAGCTCCCAATCCCGCCTCGATACCGTTCATGTCAACCGTTTTTGATCACCCCGTTATGTTATCACTTGCAGGATGAATGTTCTTAAACCCGATACTATTTTTTTCAGTGTTCGTAACATTTATTTCCTCCAATTTTTACAAGTAGAATTCTTACCTTTCTCAAGACCATCCAAAACACAGACACACAAACAATCTGAGAAGTCCTCTGTTGCTTCGTGATTCCCGCACGTTGAGCATGTTTTGTGTTTATCTCGTTTCTGACGTTGGATTGCTCCAATTGTAGAAAAGCAGTCCATGCACATGGTCACACTCTCCTAATAGAAGCACTCTTAAGCCATTCTAAGCCTTTCAGGGCATCTTCCTCCGAGGAACACGAAAGTACTATCTCATATCCTTCAGGACTTGTTACAATCGGAATATCTGGCTCCTGGATTTCGATATGAGATACACTGTAATAATCAATCACGTTGTCAGTCAGAACATTCCCCTCAGCAAGAACTGAATACTTCTCGGGAACTAAATTACAAATAGCAGAACCGGAAGAAGCAACCGGATAATAACACTTTTTAGTATTCTGGATCGTGTTATTTTTGACAGTTGCCTTGTATCCTGTTCCTGCTGAGGTAGTCATGTATCGCCCGAATACGACTCCATACCCGAGGCAGTCTGTTATTTTATTATCCTGGATGAGTACATCATTCCACCCATCACAAGCGATACCAGCGACACCTGAGAGCGCATAGGTTGCAGGCATCTGTCCACAGCCCACGATGTCATTATCTTTTATTGTGAGTCCCGTAGCTGCATCTGTAGCCGTCGCAGTGTGCCCCGCTGCCCAGATGCCCGGGCCCCATGAATTAGCAAGATAATTGTTCAGAATGGAAACGTTAGATGTCGTCTCATCTGCTCTTGAGTTTTCGACCTGGATTAGAGGCCCAGTCGATGGCGTATACGCCGAAACTCTCTGAATATCATTATCATGAAAAGAGACATTATTAGAACCTTTACAACGTAGCCCGCTATTGATTCTAACTTTTATGGTATTGTCCCAGGCTTCTACTCCATCACATCTATCCGTGAAAAGCCCATCATGCCCGCAGCCTAAAACAGTATTTCCAGAGAACTTGATACCTTCAGAATCCTTGATTCTCGCACCGTCGCCCATGCTGTTTTTTACGGTTACACCGTGGATATCGAGATTGTTACAATTAGAGAGTCCAACAAAATTATGAAACGCTTTCCCGTGTGGGACAATCTGTTTTAGATAGTTTCCATCGAAGATTACATTCTCAATTGTGATGTCTTCTATGGTCTTTGTTACCTGTCCAAATATAGGAATCATCGCGGGGAAAAGAGATTCTGATACTCCGGGAGCAAGTGTGATTACTGCGCCTGGATCTGCGGTTATCGTGGTCCCGGAATTCATCTGGTAAGGTCTTGCAGCTATGTAAGAACCTTTCGATAGTTTCAGTTCGTCGTACTTGAATCCGTCACCGATTTTGTCAAAAGAACTCTGTTGAAGAGTCCCGCTTGTTAACGTTAGAGTTGCCATTTTTTATATACACCTATCCTTTTAGGCAAACTCGCCAAAAAAACCCTTGTATATTATTATACAAGTTGACATATAAAAAATAGTGACAGTCGAACGTTAATATAAAAAATGGAACATTTTATTAATATCAAGCATACTTTTATCATAAGATATAATAAGAAACTTATTTATACTTATAATGCCTTATTAGATACTATGGGAAAAGATACACAAATGCATTTACAACCACCTTTAAAAGAAGACACATCAATACCTTTAAAGAAGGATACGAGAGACAGATTAAAATCGTATGGAGCGAAGGGTACAACCTGGGATAAGTTGTTAAATAATCTAATGGATAGTGTAGAAAAAAGAAATATTGAGTATGCGTATGTCCTTTTTAAACCAAGTGCTGTATATGATTCATGCCCAGGTGAAGCACCTCCATTAAGGGTTGATTCTATTTACATGGGATATGAAGAGCTAGACAAAGCAAAAGAAGATTATAATCTCCATAAGTTTTCAGGATACAAATTAGAGCTATATTCTGCAAGAATTGACAAAAATATAATCAAATGTGAGAATTATTTAGGAGGGGAATAAAAAATGCGAATCTCTTCAAAAACCTTTCGTGTTTCGTGGATGCTCATGCTCTCAAAAGAAGCAAATGGAGAGTTTTGTTATGGTAAAAGCGATCCAGATAACCCGTGTAGAGGATGTATCTTAAAATGCAATAATGGATACATAGATACAACCTCCGAGATAAAAACATATCTTAAGAGAGTTAAAAGGGTGACTCATTAAAAAAGAGAAATTAATAATAAATAGTTAGGAATTGTTATTTTTTAATCATCTCTTTGAATTTCAAAAACGTAGTAAAATTCATTGGTAACATATTTTCAGGGACTCCACTTTCAAAGAAAAGGTCAATTCCTTGAACATTTGCTTTTATTTTACTTTCTTTAATCCATTCCATAACATCTTTAATTGCAGCTTCTTTAAGCCGATAACTCGCTTTCGAGATACTTCCGTTTATGTTTGCATCGATTTCTGACGGAGTTCTGTTGAGGTCATCGATTCTTATTTTCATTCCTCTTGGTATTGGGACTAACTGAAACGTCAGTTCTCCTGTTTCTTCTTCATACTCGATGTTCTCTGTTTTGACGTGAGCAGATTCAAAGTCTTTGATTTTCTGAATGTGTTTCTGGATATCGTCAGGAATCATTTCAACCTCGTACCACGTTTCCAAATCGTTTCCTTTATAAAATAGGATACGCGATTCTCCGCTTATTACAGTTTTAAAATTATTTGCACCTGTTTGGGTTATTTTTTCTCCACAACATGCCTTTGTTCCACGATCCTTCTTAACGATTTCAACTTTATTTTTACAATGTTCACATTCAATAATGTCTCGTCCTTTCGGGTCCACTAGCAAGAATTTCTTATCAAACCCTGCATTTTCATTACAGCGAGGACATTTGAAATACTGTAAGAGTTCTGCTTTTGCGTATTCGTCTACGAGTTCCCACTTTTCAGATAGTAATTCTTCTTCGCTCGGTGTCCAATCTTGCTCATCTTTATAATTCGTTAAGCGGATATGAGATACCTTTCTTGATGTATTGAAAGTCAGATTGTATACAGTCGAGATGTATATAAAATAGTCTTTCATCTCCGGGAGTCTTACTTTCTTACCTGCTCTTAGAGCTTCTAATGCTGCTGAAAAATTCATTCTATCACTGCCCACCTATCAGAAAATACATCCATATTAGATATCACCCAGGGGACAAACTCGTCTTTTGCATTGCGCATCATCAAATAAGGCAGGATCTTGACTGTTTCTCCTTCTTTTATCCCAGCGGCCTGAGCTAATGTAGCATTAGCAGGAACACCGTTAACATATCCAGGCATCATAAAACAGTACATCCCTCTTCCGTTCCAGTTCAAATTCGTTATGCGCTTACCGTTTAAACATTCTTTAAGAGCATCAGGGAAATTCATTCTTCATACCTCCACAAAAGGACATTTCGTTTCATCCAAGATAATCTGATCAGAATCAGTATACTTATAATCCATTTCGTTTACAATTCGTGCAATCTCCTTGCATGTCTCTTGATCCTTGTACCCAAATAACCAAATTGTATCTAGATATCTGGGGCAAGGATCATCAGGAACTTCGCATTTTGCGCATGTGTACAGAACATCCTTCCCTTTGTTAAATTCTTTTATAACGTCTAACGTTTCTTTTGCTCCATCCTCGGTGTGAAACGTGATGCTGTGTACCCATAGGCGCTCGTGTCTCCAATGCGCATTAAAAGAATTTAAATTGAGGTGCATTCATACCTCTTTCAATTCGTATTTCTTCCCTTCAATAAAAACAAAGGGTTTTTTATTAACATCCGCTTCAATTTCGATTTCCACATCGGCATACATACTAACTGTAACTAGATGAGGATTTCCAAACTTTATATCTACGCCTACAATATTGTTTAGTCTGTTTCCATCAACGAATACTTCAAAATCGTTGTACCATCTTCCAGAGATTTTTACTTTTTGATATTCTTTATCTTTGAGATACATTCGATCACTCGTTAATATCAAAGTCTTCAGGAACATTCAAGAATTTTATACTTTCATCGGTCAAAACGCCAAGCTCGTATTGAAGATCAACAAGCATTCTAAGCGCGTTAAGATCTGCGCAGGGAGTTACAAGAGAAGGCAGATCATCCAATGAAGATTTAATATTTATGCATTTATTAATTTTCACTCGCTCGATTCCGAGTTTATCAGCGACCATGTTAAAAGTAAA
>Ga0209728_1000617_pt1 | contig 26735 bp, 23 predicted proteins | sample RifGroD1_FD_183997 | JGI IMG/M metagenome (GOLD analysis project Ga0209728, IMG submission 183997) | Groundwater microbial communities from Rifle, Colorado, USA - Groundwater D1 (SPAdes) (version 2) | ecosystem: Environmental > Aquatic > Deep subsurface > Groundwater | place: Rifle, Colorado... | reverse complement strand
AAAAGGAGAAGTAGATTGTTCTGAGATTGCTAAACAATTTTTAGGTGGCGGTCATAGCAAAGCAGCAGGTTTTCAGTTTAAATTTGATTTGGATAGTTTTGTTAATAATTATAATTTGATTGAAAGAATTTAATTTACCTCTTGACAGATAAGAAAAATAATTATATAATGAGGTAAGATTGAAGATTAAGAATTGAAAAGGAGGTTACATTTTTGAATAAAATACAAAGGATTAAAACTTTAGTAAAAGAATTAAATATCCATAGACATAATTATTATAATATAAATAAACCAATTATTTCAGATTTACAGTATGATAATATGTTTGATGAATTATCTACACTTGAAAATGAAAGTAATTACATCTTATCAAATAGTCCAACGCAAACAGTAGGGTATGAAGTAATATCAAAACTACAAAAAGTAGAACATCCTATTCCACTTAAATCATTGTCGAAAACTAAATCTATTGATGAAATTAATCAATGGAGAAAAAATCAAGATATTTTAGCAATGTTAAAGGCAGATGGATTAACAAATGAAATAGTGTATAAAAATGGAACACTAATTGAAGGTTCTACTAGAGGGAATTCTTTTATCGGAGAATTAATTACTCATAATTGTAAAACATATAGAAATTTACCAAAAGTAATACCATTCAAAGGATTTTTAAGATTAGCAGGAGAATCAATTATTCATAAAGATGATTTTGATAAAATTAATTCAAAGTTATCAGATGAGGATAAATATGCAATTCCTAGAAATCTTGTTTCAGGTTCTTGTCGTCAATTAGATAGTAAAATTTGCTCACAAAGAGAAGTATATTATTATGCTTTTGGTATACTTGAATGTGATGAAATATTATCAGATTCTAAATATGAACAGTTTAAATGGTTAAATGAATTAGGAATCACAACAATTAATCATATAAAAATTAATAAAGGTGAAAATATTGAACAATATGTTGATAAGATGTATCAAGTTGCAGAAGAAACTAAAACTCCAATTGATGGATTAGTATTTACTATGGATTCAGTTAAATACTCTAAATCATTAGGTGAGACATCTCATCATCCTCATCATAGTATCGCTCTAAAAGCAATCGACCTAGCAGAAACAACACAATTAACAGGAATTGAATGGTCTGTAGGAAGAACTGGAGTTATTACACCTGTTGCTTTATTTAACACTGTTATTTTGGATAATACAGAAGTGTCAAGAGCAAGTCTTCATAATTTAAGTATTATTGAAGAATTAGAATTAGGTATAGGTGATTCAGTATCTATTATTAAGGCAAATATGATTATTCCTCAAATAGAAGAAAACTTTACAAGAAGTAATAATTTAATTATCCCAAAAGTATGTCCTGTATGCAATGGAGTAGCAATTATTGAACAATTAAATGAAAGTAAAGTATTAAAATGTACTAATCCTAATTGTTCTGCTAAGTTATTAAAGAAATTTTCTCACTTTGTATCAAGAGATGCAATGAATATAGAAGGTTTATCAGATCAAACACTTGAAAAATTCATCAATCAAGGTTGGTTAGAAACTTTTGATGATATTTATAGTTTAGATAAATATAAATCTCAAATTATTAAAATGGATGGATTTGGAAGTAAGTCGTACACCAAATTAGTAAATGCTATTGAGAAATCTAAAAAAGTTAAACTACAAAATTTTATTTATGCCTTAGGTATACCAAATATTGGAAAAGGTTCAAGTAAGATTATAGTTAAATATTTTAAAAATGATTGGTTTGCATTTAAAAATGCATTAATTAATAATTTTGATTTTACTATATTAACTGATTTTGGTGATATAACTAATCAAAGTTTGCATAAATGGTATAATGATGAAAATGAGAAAAAGATGTGGATTAAGTTAACTTATACTTTGGAATTTGTAAAAGAGGAAATTAAGGTGGAATCAAGTCTTAAATCATTAGATGGAATTACATTTGTAGTGACAGGAAGTGTTGAAACATTTAAAAATCGTAAAGAATTAGAAGAATTGATCACTTCATTATTGGGGAAACTGAGTGGATCGGTTAGTGCGAAAACAAATTACCTTATCAACAACGATGTAACATCTACTTCTGGTAAGAATAAAAAGGCAAATGAGTTAGGTGTAAAAATAATCAGTGAATCACAATTTAATGAGATGATTGGTAGGGTTGTTTAATTAAGATGATTTAAGTTTACCATTCAAGAGAGAATTTAACTAAAATCAAAAAATAAATTAAATTCTCTCTTGACAATTATACAGAATGTAATTATAATTATGAAAGTAGGAAGAAATTAAGAAAATTTCATCAAAAACCGAAAAAGTAAGAAAAAACTAAGTAGAAAGGGTGATATACAAAATTTACCAATTATAAAACCTCTATAAATTAAGGGTTTAGAGCATGTCAATTTTTCAAAAATCGTGACAAATGGAATATTTCATTCAAACTTGGGTTTTAAGTTAAAATTAAAATAAAATTTAAAAAGAAAAGGAGAAATGTTTATTTATGGTAGAAATTATGAAAGTACCGTATGAATCAATTGAAGTAAAAACCAGTACGGATGAATTACAAACTATTTCTGAAGGAGATAGAATTAGATTTATTACCGAGAATGGAGAATTAAAAAAAGGTAATATAACTAAATTGAAAGGTACTAAACCTGAAAAAGTAGAAATTGAATTTATTCCGAGTGATGGTAAGCATAAAGAAACTTGGTCTGTGGTTGAAATGCAAGAAGGAAGTTTAAGACTTATTGAAGATGATAGTGAAGATGATAAGGAAGAAGAATAGATTTTATAACTGATTATTTAAATAATTATACAGATTGTAAAAATAAAAATATAAATTTAAAGGAGACTAATATTACATATGGCAAAAGAAACTAAAGAAAAAACATCTCTAAAAAAAGGTCAGGCATCATTCCAATTAATCGGTGAAGCGAAAGTCAACGATTATACTTTTAAAATTGATGAAGAATCAAATTCTGGTTGGATTTATAATGTTATGAATCTTGGTGTAGACTGTGGTAATGGAAATGTAGTTTATGCTGATATGATGGGTGGATATAGTAATAAAGGTGATTCTGTTGTTTATGTTCATGGTAAAAAAACAGAAGATGGTAAAGATAAAGATGATTATGAAAATAAGTTTACTATTGATTGGGAAGATAGACTTGACGAAAATATCACTGAACAAGTTGGAAATCAATGTTTTATCACTGTGGGATTAGAAAAAGATGCAAAAGAAAAAACTTTTTCTAAGAAATTCTTATCTTCATATGATGCTATTGAATACATAAAAGAACATCTTACTGATGGAATGGTTGTTAATGTAAAAGGTAATTTAAAATACTCAATTTATCAAGATAGTATTCAAGTTAAAAAGGAAATTACTTCTGTATATCTATCAAAAGCAGATGATGTATCTAAATATTCTGCAACATTCCAACAAACAATTCTTGTTGATAAAGATAGTATTGGTAAATATGATAAGGAATCTGGTTCATTCCCAATCACTACATATGTTATTGATTATGTTGGTAAATACGGTCAAGATAAGATTGAAATTAAACAAAATGTAGTATTCACTAAAGTATTTCAATTTGAAGTCGCAGAAAAAGATTTAGAAAAAGGTGCAAAATTACTTGTAAAAATGTTTAAAGCAAAAAAAGATAATGTTAATGAAATCACAGTAGAAGGTATTATTGTTGAAGGTCAAGCAAAAGTTAATATTACTCTTGATGATGTACCAGAAGATATTAGGGAACTAATTGAATTGGGTGCTTATACAGAAGAAGAAGCATTGGCAAAATGTGCTGTTGGAAATACTAGAGAAAAGAAAATGTTAATCAAAAAACCTGTTATTAAACTTGTTGGTGAAGGTGACGATAAAAAACCTGTAATTCAAAGAACGGATGAAAAATATAAATTTGATGATTTAGTATTCTTAAGTCAATTGCTTAGTGAAAAAGAAGGTAAGAGCAAAGATGATAAGAATACTGATGCAAATGATAGTGATACAGAAGAAGAAAACTCTAGTGATTACAGTTTGGATGATTTAGATAAATTGCTTGCAGAAGATGATTAGATATAAATAGTATGAAATATGAAGGAGATTTTTATTTCTCCTTCATATAAAATAATAAAATGGAAATGAAATAAAAAATAAAAAATACATAAAAAGGTGGTTAGATTTTGGCACGTAAATATGGTAAAAAGAATGTAATTAAAGTAAATCCTTTAGCTTATAATATTGGTTTAATTGGTGAAAGTGGTATTGGGAAAACGTCTCTTGCAAAAGAAGTATGCGAATTACTTGTTGGAGAAGATGGATATATAATTTGTAATATTGGTAAAGAAGATGGTATTGATGCTATTCCTGGAGTTCAATATGAAGATATTCCTGATTGGGATACATTTGATGAATTTACTGAAGATATTATTGAAAATAAACTTACAGATTACAAAGATTTAAAAGTGTTAGTATATGATACTTTAGATGAATTATTTAAAATTGTTGAATCAGAAGTTATTAGACTACATAATAAAGAATATCCTGAAAAACAAACTAAATCAATTAAAGCTGCTTTTGGTGGATATATGGCAGGAGAAGATAAAGCAATTGAATTAATTCTTAATAAAATATGGGAACTTAAAAAAATTGGCGTAAGTATGTTTATTATTGGTCACACCAAAAAGAGAACTATGACAGACGTAGCAAGTGGACTTGAATATGATATGTTAACTACAAATATGTCTCATAGATATTTTAATGCTATAAAAACTAAACTTCATGTGTTAGGCGTAGCTTCAATTAATAGACAAATTACACAAGTCAAAACTGGTAAAAAAGGTAAAGATAAAAAAGATGAAGTAAAAGGATTAATCGAAAGTGAATCAAGAATTATAACATTTAGAGATGATAATTTTAATATTGATTCTAAATCAAGATTCTCTGATATTACTGATTATATTGTTTTAGAGCCAAATGAATTTATTAGGGCAATAGAAGATGCTATTAAAATTGAACACGACAAACAATCTAATAAAAAATCAATCGAAGAAACAAAGGTATTGCAAGAAGAAGAAAAAGATAAATTAGTTGAAGTAGAAGCGACTAAAAAGAAAGAAGAAATAGATAAAAAAAGAGAAGATGAAGAAAGGATTGTTTTATTAGAAAAATTTAAAATTTTAATGAATACTATAAAATCTAATGGAGATAAGGTTAAAAAAGTTTCTGCTAAACTAAAAGAATTAGAATTGTTGCCTAAAGAATTAGAATCTTCTAATATAGAAAAACTTAAAGAATTAGTAGAATTTATGGAAGTAATTGCTTCTTAAAGATTAAAAAAGAGAGGTGGTTTTAATATGCCACCTCTTTAAATTATAATTATAGGTGATGAATATGGCAAAAATGACGGAAAAAGAAAAAAAAGATTGGGATGAATTATATCAATATATAAAAATAGAAATATTTGAATATGATAAATCTCAAAAATTACCTTCATATATGGTATTAAGATTAAAAGGTTTAAAAGAAGGTAAATTTATGGCAAATAAAAAAATTATATCTATGGCTAATTATGAATATAATCATATTTTATATACTTTTAAAATTAATAAAATGAAAATAAAGCAAATAGTTAGGTCGCAAGATTTTAAAAATGAACAACATAAATTCAATACTATAATGATTATAATTGAAAAAGAAATTAATGATGTGGTAAATAGATTAAAACAAGTAGTTAAATCAGAAGAAAAAGTTGAGAATATGAAATTTGAAAATATAATACATGAAGGGGCAGAATATAAAAATAAGAGTAAAAATAAAATACTTAATAATGAATTAGAAGAATTATGGTAAAATGGATGGTGCGTTGATGGCAGAAAAAAATAAAAAAGAATTAACACCTCTTGAGATTGAATTAATAAAATCAAGTAAGAAGGTACAAGAATATAAACTTGCTTGCGAGGCCAATATAGTAAGTATCCTTTACAAAAATCCAGATTTATACTTCACATATGATAATCTAAATATAAAAAGTTTTACAGATAATGTATGGAGAGTTTATTTTGCTATAGGTTATGATATTATTGTAAAAGAAAATAAAAAAACATTAGATGATATTACTATTGGTTTATATTTAGAGAAACATTTAAAACTAAAACAAAAATATGAAGAATATGGTGGTTATAACACCATTGATAAATCAAAAGAATATATTAATATTGATAATATAAATGGATATGTTAATGAATTACATAAATGGAACGCTGTATTGCAATTGTTAGCAAGAAGATTCCCTGTTTATGATAAGATTAAAGAGTTTGTGGATATGTCTGCAGAACAAATATATGAATTTTATGATGTACAATTAAATCACATATTTATTAATGTAGAAGGTGAAATTAAAAGTTATTGTATTACAGATGGAATAGATGAATTAATTGAAGAATTAGATGAAGGTTTAGCAGTAGGTTTACCATATTATAATATGCCTATGATTAATAAAGAAACTGGAGGTCAGTTAATAGGCAATATTACTTTAATTGGTGGTTTATCAAATGTAGGGAAGAGTACATTTGCAAGATCTGCTATTATACCTAGTATAATTAAAGAAAAAGAAAAAGTTGTTATAATGTTAAATGAAGATGGTAGAAAAAAATATCAAAGAGAATTCTTAGTATGGATCGCTAATAATATATTAAAAAAAGAATTGCAGAAGTATATTGTTAGAGATGGAAAATATACACCAGAAATAAAACAAATATTAAAAGATAGTGCTAAATGGTTAAAAGAGCAAGCAAGTAATCATATAATTACACTTATACCATTTAAAAAATATCAAACTTCTAATGCAATTAAAGTTATTAAAAAATATGCAAATATGGGTGTTAAATATTTTATACTTGATACATTTAAAATGGATGCAGGAAAAGTTTCAAATAATTCATGGTTAGAAATGCAGCAAGCAATGGTTGATATAAATGATGTTGTTAAACCAGAAGCAAAAAATTTACATATAACTTGTACATTTCAATTATCAAAAGGAAGTGCAAGACAAAGATATTATACACAAGATAATAGTGGTGTAGCGAAAAATATTATTGATCCAACAAGTACATGTATTATGATAAGAGATATTTTAGAAGATGAATATGAAGGTGGAAAGCATGAATTAAAAGTTTATCGTTTAGAAGGAAAAAATGGACGTACAAAACTTCCTGTTAAATTAGATAAAGATAAAAGATATCAAATTGTATTTATTATAAAAAATAGAGAAGGCAGTGCTAATTCATTTCAAATTGTAATAGAGCATAATATGTCATTAAATACAATGAAAGAGATAGGTATTACTCATATAGCAGTTGATTGGTAGGGAGGTAAACAAAATAGTATATTCTATTAATAAAGATTTAGAAAATAATAATGATAGAGAAAAATGGATTGGTAGAATATTCAATAGTAAAAAATACGGTGATTTTATAGTTTTAGGAGTTCATGGTTTAGGATATCAAAACAAAAAATTATACATATGTAAATTTATTAATACTGGTTATGAAACATTATCAACTGGTGGAAATATTAAAAAACAAGAATTAAAAGATTGTTTATTTCCGACTGTATATAATATAGGCAAAATAGGTTATATTAAAAATCCACAATTACATGAGCAATATGAAAGATGGATAAGAATGTTACAAAGATGTTATGATGAAGAATATCATAAAATTGAAGTATCTTATAAAGATGTTGTTGTAGATGAAAGATGGCATAGATTTGATTATTTTGTTGATGATGTTCCTAAAATTAAAGGTTATAAAGAATTAAAACAATATAACAATATTAACTTTGAAATTGATAAAGATATTTTTGCAGTTAATAATTCTAATAAAATTTATACCTTAGAACAATGTTGTTTTGTGCCAAAAGAAATAAATAATTTATTTCGTAGAACACCTAATACAAATACATCAGGATATATGGGAGTAAGTTATAATAAAAATATAAATAAATATAAAGTAGCTTTGGGTAAAAAGTATTTAGGAGTCTATAAATCAGCCGAAGAAGCATTTAAAATATATTGTGAATACAAATATAATATTCTTATAAAAATGTTAAATAAATATGATTTTCTTTTGCCTTCAATAAAAATAGCTAGTTTGCAAAAAATGAAAGAATATTATATTGAAAGTTTAAAGTAAATGTATTGGATTGGTAAAGGTAGGTGATATATTGATATATGACAATTACTGAATTAAAAAAATATATATATGAAAACAATAAAATAGAATATATTCTTGAACAAATAGGTTGTCATCATATTAAATATCATAATAAAGGATATTATACTTGTTCAAATAAAGATGGAGATAATAAAACAGCAATAAATGTGTATAATGATGAAAATTTAAATTGTGTTAATCATACAAGAGATATAGGTAAACATGCAAATATAATTAATCTCGTATGTTTTAATATGAATTTATCATTTGTGCAAGGAATTAAATATTTACATAAATTATTCGGATTAAAAAACAATTATAATAAAAATAAAAAACAATCACAAGAAGAAAAAATAATAGATCCATTAGAAATATTTAAAAAAGTAAAACGTAAAAGAAACAAAGTAAATATAGACGATATTGAAATTTTTGATAGTACAATTATTGAAGAGTATGAACCTGTGTTATATATTGATTGGTTAAAAGAAGATGGAATAGTAGAATTTACACGTAAAAGATTCAATATAGGTTATAGTTATAAACATAAAAGAATTATAATTCCTATTAGATATTGGGCAGGAGAAGAAAATGATTACATCGGAATTATTGGTAGAACTACAGTAAAGAATTATGATTTATTTGATATAGTAAAATATTGTTCTCTTAAACCATATTTAAAAACGATTAATTTATATGGTTTACAAGAGAATTATAAATCAATACAAGATTCTGGTTATGTTTGTGTTTACGAAAGTGAGAAGGGAGTCCTCAAAAGACATAGTAGATTAGATGGAACAGGAGTAGCAGTAGGATCACATAATTTGAGTGATGAACAAGTTAAAATTCTTATTGGTATTAATTGCAATATTGTGATTGCTTATGATAAAGATATACCATTAAAACATATACGTTCAGAATGTAGTAGATTTTATGGAATACGCAATATATTTTATATATATGATAAACATGATTTATTAAAAGAAAAAGAATCACCATCAGATGCAAATAATAAAATATTTAATTATCTTTTAAAATATAAAGTTAAATATGATGAAAAAGAACATAAAGAACATTTAAAGGAGATTGCAGATGACAAGAAAAAAAGGTGAAGATATACAAGAAGAATTAAAAAAATTGGAAGATAATTTAAAATTAAAATATGCAACAACAAATGATAAAAATAATTGGATTGGTAAAATATTTGAAAGTAATAAATGTGGTTCATTTATTGTAATTGATGTTATAAAAAAGAATAAAGATGGTTCTACTAATTATTTATGTAAATTTATAAATACAGGTTATTTAGTAAATATACATAAAAGTAATATTAAAACAGGAAGTGTTACAGATAGATATTATCCTATTGTATATAATGTAGGAATAATAGGTGATATAGGTAGTATTAGTGTTAATAAATATCCTTATTATGGATTATGGAGATATATGTTACATAGATCATACAATGAAGAATATAAAAATAAATATCCAACATATAAAGATGTAATTGTATGTGATGAATGGTTAACTTTGACTAATTTTTCTAAAGATGTTTCAAATATTATTGGATATAAACAAATGATTGAACATGGTTATAAATATAAATTTAATTTAGATAAAGATATAATTTTACATAATAATAAAATATATAATCTAAATAATTGTTGTCTAATACCTGAAAAATTAAATAGCTTTTTTATAAACAAACAGATTACAAATACTACTGGCTACGAAGGTGTAGGATTACATAATGGAAAAATTAGAGCAAGAGTAAATCGTGATAATAAATCTATATTTATTGGTCATTTTTCAGATCCATTAGATGCATATAATGAATATCATAAAAATAAGAAAGAAATATTAGATTATTATTTAAATAATGAATTTAATTTTATTGACAATTTTATTAAAGAAAAAATGTATATAAAATTACAAAATCAATATGATGAAACATTAAATAAGGAGAAATGTTTATGAGAAAAACAAAAGAAGAATTAGAACAAATAAAAAAACAACTTAATTGTAGTATTTTGTGGAGTTGGAGTAGAATTAATACATATATAAATTGCCCTTATGAATACATGTTAAAATACATATTAAAAATACCAGAAGATAAAAAAGATTCAATTTATGCAGTAAGTGGTAATTATGCACATTCAATTGTTGAAAAACTGTATCGTAATGAATTAGATAATCAAGGTATGTTAAATGAATATGAAGAAAAATTATTTGAATTTAATACTATGGGGTTAATGTATGATAGGACAGACAAAGATAAAAATGAGAAAATAGCAAAAAAATATGAAGCATGTATGAGGCATTTTTTCTTAAATCATAAAAAAGTAACTAATAAACCAATTATCGAACCATTTTTATTAATTAAAATAGGGAATCAATACTTCCAGGGATATATTGATATACTTAATGTTGAAGAAAGAAATGGAAGAAAAAAAATATTCATCTCAGATTGGAAAACTAGTTCTTTATATTCTGGTAAAAAACTAATAGAAAATTCAGGTCAATTATTATTATATGCAGAAGGTATTCATCAAAAAACAAATATGCCATACGAAGATATTATTATTAGATTTAATTTTATGAAATATGTAAATGTAACATATACTCAAAAGAATGGAGAAATAAAAGTAAGGCAAATAGAAAGAAATAGTATTGGTGAAAAATTAAAATCTAACACAAAAACATGGTTAAAACATTTTAAATATTCTGAAGATGATATAGAAAATTTATTATTTCAAATGATAGAAACAAATACTATAGAATGTTTACCTAAAGAAGTACAGGAAAAATTTAAAATTAATGATTGTTTTGTAGAAGTAGAATTGAATGAAGAAATAATTGATAATCACAAACAATATATTACAAATATAATTGTAGATATTATTAAAAAAGAAAAAGAATTTGAAAAGACAAAAGATAAAAATATTTTTTGGAAAGACATAACTAGGGAAAGTAGCTATTATCATGCTGTATTAAGTGGTTATAGTAGTAAAATTCATGAGCCTTACAAAAAATATCTAGAAGAATTAGAAATTAATAATGTTAAGAGAGTAGAAGAAGATAAAAGTATTTTAGATAGTTTAGATTGGCTTGATGGGATTTTATAAAGGAGGAAATTAATGAGATATAATAATTATCATAAACACGATCATTATTCAAATATTCGTACATTAGATTGTGTAGTAAAACCACAAGATTACATAGATAGAGCAAAAGAATTAAACCATACAACCATGTTTACTACACAACATGGTTGGACTGGTAATTTTTTGGAAATGTATGATATGTGCCAAAAAAATAATTTAAAAATGATATATGGTGCAGAATTATATATTGTTAAAGATAGATTTGAAAAAGACAATAGTAATAGTCATATTATTATTGTTGGAAAAAATCAAGATGCTTTTTATCAATTAAATGAAATTATGTCTGAATCAAATAAAACAGGGTTTTACTATAAACCAAGGATTGATTTGAAATTATTATTATCACTTAATCCAAATAATTTTATTATTACTTCTGCTTGTGTTGCTGGTATATTAAAGAATGAAGAAATTCAAAGTATATTTTTAGAACCAATATTAAAACATTTTAATAAGAATTTTTACATAGAAGTACAGGAACATGTTCATCAATATCAAGCAAATTATAATCAGAAAATGTTAGAAATAAGTAATCAATATGGCATTGAAATTATTCATGCAAATGATTCACATTACATTTATCCTGAAGATAGTTATAAAAGAGATATGTTTTTAAAAGGCAAAGGATTAAAATATGATGAAGAAGATGGATTTATTTTAGATTATCCTGATTATGATACAATATTAGACAGATATAAAAAACAAAATATTTTATCTGAAATACAAGCAAAAGAGGCAGTTAAAAATACTCTTATTTTTGATAATTGTGAAGAATTATTTTTTAATAAAGAAATAAAAATGCCAACTATATATCCCAATGAAGATTCTAATAAAAAATTAAAATCTATAATAGTTAATAAATGGAATGAAGAAAAGAAAAATATAAATCCTAAAAGACAAAAGGAATATATAGAAGGTATTAAATTTGAATATGATATTATCAAAAAAACTAATATGGCAGATTATTTTCTTCTTAATGAAAGAATTATAGATAAAGCAGTAAATGAATATGGAGGTATTCTTACTAGGTCGGGCAGGGGTTGTTTTACTGAAGATTCATTAATACATACAAAAAATACAATAAAGTCTATTAAAGATATTATAATTGGTGATGAAGTAATTACTAAAGATGGCGAATTTAATAAAGTTATAAATACTATGCAATATGATATTGATGAAGAATTAATCCAAATTAAACATTTATATGGGACAGATAAACATTATCCAACAATATGTACATTAGATCATAAGATATTAATTAATAGAAATAATAATATTGATTGGATTGAAGCAAAAAATATAAAAAAAGAAGATTATGTATGTGTTCCTAAAATTAAAAATACTGATTTATTGCCTAAATATATAGATTTAGTTGATTATAATATTTTTGAATATGAATATGATGAAGAATATATTTATGAATATTCACCTTATATGAATAATAAATATAAATATTCACCAAAAGAAGTATCAAAAATATTAGGCGTTGGTAAAAGTATAATAGAAAAATTTGCAAATGGTGAAGATAATTTATTTCAAAGAAAAACTTGGGTAAAAAATAAATTTTATGAATTATTTCCTTTTAAAACCCAAGATGAATATGTGGAATATATTAAACAAAAAAGAACAAAAAAAATAACTAGATTTATAAAATTAGATAAGACATTTAATGAATTTATTGGATTAATGTATGGAGATGGATTTGCACCTATAAATAGATATTATACAATAGGTTTAGCTATTAATAGTATAAGTGAAAAAGATAAAATAAATAGAAATATATTTGAAGAAATTGCTAATAGATTAAATATTGATATTTATGAATATAAAAGTAAAAATAAAAATTTAATACAATTATGTATAAATTCAAATATATTTTCTAATTTTATTAGAAATGATTTATTTATATCTAAAAAATATAAAGAAAAACAATTTAATCCAAAATGGTTTAATCAAAATAAAGAAAATTTATCAGGATTATTAAATGGATTAAAATTATCAGATGGATGTGATAAAGAAAAATATAGATTGAGTTTTGACAATACTTCTAAATCAATTATTAATGCTTATAAGATATTATGTTTAATGACAAATGAAGGTGTAAATAGTTTAATAATAAGACCAAAATGGAAAGATATAAATAATTATAAATGTAAAGAAAGTTATAAATTAAGAATAAATCCTAATGCAGAACATTCTTTTAAAAAATCAGAAAGAATTTTATCTGATAATAATTATTGGTATTTACCAATAAAAGAAATAAAATTATTACCAAAAACAAAAACAAAAGTATATGATATTACTGTTCAAAATCAACATAATTATTTAATTAATAATATGATAGTACATAATTCGGCTGTGAGTTTCTATATAAATAAATTATTAGGATTTACTGAAATTGATAGATTTGAATCTGAAGTGCCATTATATCCAACAAGATTTATGACTGTTTCAAGAATTTTAGAATCTAAATCATTACCAGATATAGATTATAATTGGGCAGATGTAGAACCAGCAATTAAAGCATCAAAAGATATTCTTGGTGAAGATAATGTTTATTATATGTATGCTATTGGTTTTATGAAAGAATCATCTGCATTTAGAAATTTATGTAGAGCATATGGTTTATCTATGGATCAATTTAATGAAGTAGCAAAAGAATTAGATAAATACACAAAAGATCCACAATGGAAAGATTTAATTGAAGAATCAAAAATGTTTCAAGGAGTTATTGAAAGTATTTCACCTAGTCCATGTAGTTTTGTTATGCTTAATAAACCAATATCAAAAGAATTAGGATTAATAAAAATAGGAGATCAAATTTGTGCTTGTATAGATGGATATACATCTGATGTTTGGAAATATTTAAAAAATGATTTTCTTACTGTTAGAGTATGGAAAATTATATCAGATACTTTTAAATTATTAAATAAACCTATCCCTAATATCAAAGAATTAAAACAATTGCTTGATGAAAAAGTATGGAATTTATATAAAGATGGATTAACTGCAACACTAAATCAAGTAGATACAGATATAAGTACAGCATTAGTAAAAAGGTATTGCCCTTCTAATGTTGCAGAGATTAGTGGTTTTGTGGCAGCTATTCGCCCAGGATTTGCTAGTTTATTAAATACATTTTTGAATAGACAAGAATATTCAACTGGTGTAGATGAAATTGATGAAATATTAAAACCATCTTATCATTTTATGTTATATCAAGAATCAATTATGGCATTCCTTGTTTGGTGTGGATTAAAAGAAGATCATACATATGATATTATCAAAATGATTGCAAAGAAAAAATTTAAAGAAGAAGAATTGATAAAACTAAAACAAGAATTACGTATTGGTTTTATTAATAATGTAGGTAATGATGAAAGATTTGAAGATTTATGGGAAATTATAGAAAATGCTGTTTCATATGCTTTTAATGCCAGTCATAGTTTATCCGTAGCATGGGATAGTCTATACGGTGCATATTTAAAAGCAAATTATCCACTTGAATATTATACTATTATATTAAATGAATATGAATCAGATTCAGAAAAAACTCATAAGATTACATTGGAATTACCTTATTTTGATATTAAATTATCTGATATTAAATTTGGTAAATCTACTGATACATATTCATTTGAAAGAGAAAGTAAAACAATTTATAAATCAGTTTCTTCTATTAAATTTCTTAATTCACAAGTAGGAATAGATTTATATCAACTTGCTAAAGAAAATATATATACAAATTATATAGATATAATCAAAAATATAAAAGAAAAAACATCTACTAATTCCAGGCAATTAAGAATCTTAACAGGATTAAACTTCTTTAGTGAATATGGTAAAAATAAAAAACTATTAGAAATACTAGAAATATATGAACAAATAGGAGAATCAAAACAAATTAAAAAAGAAAAAGCAGAAAAAATAGGATTAAATATAGACATATTACTGAAACATACTCAAAAAATAACTGATAAAATATATAAAGATATTGATATTATCTCATATATTAAAGAATTCTCGGAATTAATAGAGAATAAAACATTATCAGTTAAAGAAGAAGTCAAATTTCAAGTAGAATTTCTTGAATATACAACAGTAAAATATGAGCAAGCAGATAGTAGTTTATATATCATTACTGAATATAAGTGTTATAAAGACAAATCTAAGCCTTATATCACTTTAAGAAATTTAAAAACAGGTGAAGAATTAAAAACTAAAGTAAAAAATAGTAAATATTTCGTTGAAAATTCTTTTAAATTATTTGATATTTTACAAATCACTAACTTCAAAATACAGAAGAAAATGAAGAACGTAGGCGGTAAATGGGAGAGAAGTAATGAAGACGAACAAATTTTAGATGAATGGATGGTGTATTAATAGAATACATGGATAAACCAGAAAAAATAATTAAAGAATTTACTTGTATACCTAGAATATTAGTATATAATACAACAAATAGTAAAATATATGGTGCTGAAATTGATACAATTAAATATCCTGATTTAAAACTAAACATATATAATAATATTTCGCTTCTTGGAAATATTCATGAATTAGGATTAGGAATATTTTACAAAGTAAAAGCAGAAGAAAAATTAGATAAAAAAGGTCGTGGATATGGATATCATATTATCCATATCCAAAGAGAAAGACCAACTAATGAACATACTACAAGAATGTTTTTATCTGAAATACTTACATATGATCAAGTAAAAACTATTATGGAAAATTATCCAGATATAGTTGATAGAGTTATTAATAATAGACTTGATGATATTGATTTAAAAAAACTATATAATATAGGACAATTTAGATTTAATATTATTAGACAAAAAATTGAAGAGAATTTTGTATTTGCCGAATTAATTGAAATGTTTCAAGGATTAATAGATATGAGAACAATTAAAAAATTGTATGACAAATATCCTTCTTCACAAAAAATTAAAGAAGAAATACAAAGAGAACCATATAAATCTTTATGTTCTTTATCAAAAATAAATTTTAAAAATGCAGATAGTATTATTCTTGAATTAGATAAAGAATCAAAATTAAAAAAACAAAAAAGAGAAAAGCCTTTAATATATTTTGATTTTGATATAAAAACTTCTGTTCAACGTAATATTGCAGCAATAAAATATTTATTAGAAGAAAATGAAAATAATGGTCATACAAGAATGTCAATTGTAGATTTGAGAAAATCACTTGATAAATTAGTACCAGAATGTAGTGATAAATTAGCTGAAGCAATTAAATCAGATAAGTTATATATTGATAAAGAAAGTAAAACTGTATCAATATTAGAAACATATGTAACAGAATTATATGTAGCAATGAAAATTATTGAAGGATTAAAAGCAAAAAATAAATGGGATGAAATTAATATTGATGATTTTAATAGTGTTAATGAAGATAAATTAACAGATGAACAATTTGATGCAGTTAAAATGTTTTATAAAGAAAATATTAGTATTTTAAATGGTTTTGCAGGGTGCGTAGATTGTGATACAGAATATTTTAATGGAGTAGAATGGGTTAAAATATCAAATTACAAAAATAATGATAAAGTATTACAGTATAATGAAGATGGAAGTTCTGAATTAGTTAATCCATTAGAATATCACAAATATCCATCTGATTATTTATGGCATTTCAAAACTAAATATGGTTTGGATCAGTGTTTATCAGATGAACATAATGTATATTATATTACATCAAAAAATAATTTATATCATAAAACATTTAAGGAAGTTAGAGAAAATCATGAAAACACAGGTTTTAAAGGTAGATTTATTACTACATTTAATTATCAAGGTGAAGGATTGCCGTATAATGAATGGGAAATAAGATTAAAGGTAGCAATAAAAGCAGATGGAAGTTTCTGTGGCACAAATCCTTCGGCTTGTTATATAAATGTAAAAAAACAAAGGAAGAAAGATAGAATTGAATTTTTACTTAAAAAAAATAATATAGAGTATGATTTAATTAAAGGAACAGAAGGATATAAAAGATATAAATTTACATATTTAGATAATGAAAAGACTTTCACAGATAAGTGGTATAATTGTAGTAAAGAACAATTTAAAATTATCTACGATGAAATATTTTATTGGGATGGAGCATTTGAAGATAAAGATGGATATTTTACTTCTATAAAATCTGATGCTGATTTTATACAATTTGTTGGTTCGGTATGTGGTTATAAATCTACTATTCAAATTCAAGACAGAACAAATCAAGAATATAAAACTTCTGGAAAAATATATATTAGAAAATCAATTGATTATAGAGTATGTTTTACTAAAAGAAATTTAGTTGGTTTATGTCATGATGATAGAGAAAATCATACAAAAACACCAATTACTAAATATAAAACGTTAGACGGATATAAATATTGTTTCACAGTACCTAGTAATATGTTAGTTTTAAGAAGGAATAATAAAATATTTGTAACAGGGAATTCTGGAAAATCATTTACTACACAAGCAATTATATCTTTAATGAAAAAATTAGGGAAATCATTTTATTTGCTTTGCCCAACTGGAAGGGCATCGAAAGTGTTAGCAAAATATACAGGCGAGGATGCTGCCACAATTCATAGAGGTTATATGTTTAATCCATCAGAATATCCAGAATGGTATTACAACGAAGAAAATAAAGTACCATTTGATGTTATAGCAGTTGATGAAATGTCTATGACTGATATATTTTTAATGAAAAGATTAATTGAAGCAATAGATTTTTCAAGAACAAAATTATTATTCATAGGTGATGGATTTCAAATCCCATCTGTAGGAGCAGGAAATGTATTACATGATATGGTTGAATCATGCGTAATACCAGTAACTTCATTAACAAAAGTATTTAGATATGGTATTGGCGGTATTTTAACTATTGCTACAAAAACAAGATTAGGGGAAAATTGGATAGAAGATACTAAAAACACTAGTATTTTTGGTGAAGATAAAGGTTATATTTATATGCCAATGCAACAAGAAAAAATATTATCTACTGTCAAAAATTTATATACTAAATTAATGAATAATGGTGTAATACCAGAAGATATCTTGATACTCTCTTCATACAATATTAGAGAATATGGAACAACAAAAATAAATGAAATGATTCAAAAAATAGCAAATAAAAATTGTGGTAGTGATATTAAACTTAAATCTGGAGATATAACTTATTATTTAGATGATATAGTTATTCAAACAAAAAATAATTATAAATCTATTATTTATAATTCTGAAAGTTATGATATTTTTGATGAGAATAATCCAACGACATTTATTAGTAATGGTGATATTGGTAAAATAATTTTAATAGATAAATATTATATGGTTGTTCAATATGATAATTTAAAAATAGTATATAATCATGAATCTGCATTAGATTTGAATTTAGCATATAGTATTTCCACATATAAAGCACAAGGAGGGGCATGTAAAAATATTATTCTAATCACTCCTAGAGCACATACATACATGTTAAATGCTAATTTAATTTATGTTGGTCAAACTAGAGCAGAACACAGATGTTATCATTTAGGAGAACCAGAAACTATTAAACGAGCATTAAAAAAGAGAGCAAACTTAACTAGAAAGACACATTTAAAAGATATGTTAATAAAATTTAGTGCTTAGATTAAAATAATAATTAATTCTAACAAAGCATAAAAATAATTGTTGACAATCACCAAATAATCAATTATACTATAGTCAATAGAAGAGATAATCATTCATCATAATTTACATAATTTATAATATCACAATCACATCAACAAAAATTATCTCTTCCAAATCACCTTAACACTATCTTAACATTAAATTAACAAATCTTAACATGAAAATCGAAGCATATACTCGAAAACAGAAGATAATCGAATCATAAATCCTAAATATCAGCATGAAATCGAGGTTTTGTTATGATTCGGGAAATTAGAATAAATAAAAAGGAGAGAGTAAATTAACATGAAAAAAACAATTGAATTTGAAGGTATCAATTCAGGTGACTATGAGTGTTTCTGTTGGGATGTTGACATAGAAACATTTAAAAGAATGAAAGGTAAAGAACCAGATGTATTTGATTATGTTGAAATAGATGATTCAGATTTTGATAATTATAAACCAATTGGAGATAAGGTTAGATTATATCCTGGTGATATTTTCAAAGGTAATAAAGTTAAACTAAAAATTGAAATAGAAGAATTAGATGAATATAAACAATGTTCAGATTGTGGCAAACTTTTAAAATTATCAGAATTAAAACCACATAATAGATATGAGCAATATAATGATTATTTCTGTGATGATTGTTTAGATACATGTTCTGTATGTGGAGAATTATTTGCTGATTATACAGGATCGTGTAAATGTGATAGTTGTGCAGATTAAACATAATTAGTTGCTATTGCGATTATCTTATAGTAAAATATTTATACCTATCTAATTACCTTAATCTATCCAATCTTAATTACAACAGAAAGAAGGTATATAAATGTCAGAATCTAATAATCAAAAATATTTTACAAAACTAGAAGTAGGCACACCATACACTTTGTTTCAAGGTAGGAATATGAAAAATCAAACTGCAAGTATTTTAGAGTGTAATTCAAATGGAGATTTATTTTTAAATATTTATCTCGATAATATTACACAAGAAGAAATAAAGATACTTAAAACAGAAATAATAGAAACTAAATTAATTCAAGAAGGAAATTATCTTTTAGCATTAATTAAATACAAGCACAATAAAGGAATTACATTTGAAATAGAATTCGATTCTACAATATATAAAGATGATAGAATATCAAAAATTAAAAGCAATATGTTAACTATTGTTGGAATTGAGAGTAATACAAATATTATTCAAACATTAAGATGGTGCAATATACCTAAAAAATTACATTCAACTTGGTTAAGTAATTGGAGTGAGGTAATGGAAATAAAAGATTATAGTAAAGGATATAAGAAATGGATTGATGATTTGCATAAAAGATATTCTGTATTGGAATTGTGGGATTGGTATGGAAAATATAGTGGGAAAATGGGAGAATGAAAGGAGAGTAATTGAAATCAATGGATATAAACGATTATAATATTGAATTAATAGAATTAGATAATAAAAAACAAAGATTAATTAATAAAGCAGAAATGAATAAATTTATTTATGATTCAAAAACTAATTCATTCATCAAACAAGACGAACAAATATACACTATTCACATAGCAATTAATACAATTGGTGGAGGAGAAAGTATAGGACATTTTGAGATTTACGATAAAGTATTTCAAGTAGATGAAGAATTTGCATTAAATGCATCAAAAATTAATAATCTATCTGATTTTATGGATAATGTATTATGTGCAAAAGATTGGGATAAGGATTTTATAAAATGTATTGTATTTGAGCAAGTAGAATTATCTAATTGGTTTTACTGTGATATAAATAGAAGTGTTTATAAAGATTATGAAAATATTATTACCTTTAGTTTTGCATATAATGATCATATGATGGGAAATGTTACAATAATGAAATGTAAATCAGAAGTATTGAGAACACATAAGAGTATTTATCATTATAGTAAAAGTTATGTTATGGATTGAAGGAGATAATTTTAATAGATTATGTCTTTTATTCAAACTTTAAATTTTGAGAAAATTAACGAAAGGAATGATTAATATAAAAATATTAAAAGTAATTGTAGATGAAGTATTACCTAAATCATGTTTAGAGTGTTATTTTAGTTATTTTTGGGAAGATAAATGTTTTTGCAATATTAAAAAATATTCAACAAATAAAAGAGATGATTATATAGGAGAATATATTCATATTAAAAATAGACATAGTAATTGTCCGTTAGTATATAATGAGCAAAAATAATATACCATATATAGTAGTCAGAAAACTAATTAACTACTATATATGGTATTAAAATAAAATCATGTCAAAAGATTCGTTTTATTCAAAAATAACATAATATAAATATAATTGTTAGGAGGAATATTAATATCGAATTTATCAAAGAAAACTTAATAAAAAGTCCTTTAAATTATACAGGTGGAAAGTTTAAATTACTTCCACAAATATTACCTTACTTCCCTGAGAAAATAAATAAGTTTATTGATTTATTTAGTGGAGGATGTGATGTAGGTGTAAATGTAAAAGCAAATGAAATTGTTTGCAACGATATAATAAACTATGTTATTGAATTATACGAATATTTAAAAAACAATGATATAGATAAAATAATTCGGTACATAGACACTAGAATAAATGAATTTAATCTTTCTAGAATTAATTTAGAAGGATATAATAAATTAAGAGAAATATATAATAAAAATAAATTCATTTTAGATTTCTTTGTATTAATTTGTTTTTCATTTAATAATCAAGCAAGATTTAATAATAAACAAGAATATAATCAGGCATTTGGAAGAAATAGAAGTGATTTTAATGATAGAATAAGAAGCAATTTAATAAAATTTACAGAAACAATAAAAAATAAAAATATAAAATTTATATCTAATGATTATATAAATGTTAATTTAGATAATTTAACATCAAATGATTTTGTATATTGCGATCCTCCATATTTAATAACATCATGCAATTACAATGATGGAAAAAGAGGATTCAAAGGATGGAACGAAATAGAAGAATATAAACTTTTAAATTTATTAGATAATCTAGATAATAAGAATATTAAATTTGCTTTATCTAATGTATTAAAGAACAAAGGTAAATCGAATGATATATTAAAAGAATGGTCTGAGAAATATAAAGTAAATTATTTAAATCATACATATGGGAATTGTAATCATCAAGCAAAAAACAAAAATAAAAACACAACATTAGAAGTATTAATAACTAATTATTAAAATAAAATAAACACCAAACATCGCTTTTATCATGATATGACATTTATAAAAATAATAAAGGAGAATATATATGATAGATAATTTTAAAGGTAAATATTATTTTCTAAGTAATTTTTATACTGCACAAGTTATGTATGAAGATTTATTTTACAAAAATAATGAGGCAGCATTTCAATCAGCAAAACTTAAAGATAAGGTGAAAAGAATGCATTTTTGTGATTTAGATCCTTCTAAAGCAAAAAGCAAAGGTAGAAGTGTTTTACTTAGAAATGATTGGGAAGATATTAAAGATGAGGTAATGTATCAATGTGTTAAAGATAAATTTAATCGTAATGAAGATTTAAAGCAAAGACTTCTTGATACAGGAAATGAAGAATTAGTTGAAGGTAATACGTGGCATGATAATTATTATGGCAATTGTATTTGCAATAGATGTAGAAATATTATAGGCAAAAATATATTAGGTAAAGTATTAATGAGAGTAAGAAAGGAGATTAAAGATTGCCAAAAACATATAAAAGAGAATTAATTAATGAAAAATTTGGCAGATTAACAGTAATAGAATGGGATAAAGAAAAATCTATAAATCACAATAAACATCATTTTTGGTTTTGCAAATGTAATTGTGGAAATAAAGAAATATTATCTATTAGACAAGATCATTTAATAAGCAATAAAATAGTAAGTTGTGGATGTTATCAAAAAGAAAGACAATTAGCAAATAAAAAAGAAAATAAATATATAATATTAGATAATAATATTGTGAAATTATGGACTTCAAATACTAATAAAATATTTTATATAAATACAATTGATTTTGATATAATTAATTGTCATTGTTGGTATGAAGATAAAAAAGGATATATTTGTTCAAGAATAAATAATAAAATAATAAGAATCCATAGATATATATTAGATATTACAGATAAAAATATTCATATCGATCATAAAGATAGAAATAAAAGAAATAATATGAGAGATAATTTAAGAATTGCTACACCAAAACAAAATGCACATAATCATGGGTTACAGAAAAATAATAAAAGTGGATTTAGAGGAGTTTTCTATAGAATAGAAAAAGGAAAATGGCAAGCAAAAATTATGAATAAAGTTTTAAAATATTGTGATACTTATGAAGAAGCAGTAATAGAAAGAATTAATGGTGAAATAGAATTGTATGAAGAATTTAGACCTCAATAAGTGTAATTAAACAGAAAGTAAATATAATATTATGACAACATACATCTATGAATTTTATGTACCAAACGAAAGACATTCTGTTTCTAATAGTACAAATTTTATCAAACTAACCGAACAAGAAATAGAAGAGAAACAATTATATTTATCAGAGATATGGAATTGTAAAGTGGATGAAGTAAGGTATGAGTTAGAAATTAAGAAAGTAGATGGATATTAAATAATAAAAGGAGAATATAATAATATGAATAATAATATTAATATTGAAGAAATTAGTCAAAAAATTAATGATTTAAAATCAACTCTTAATGATTTACATAATCAAAGAAAAGAAATGTGTCCTCATAATAATGTTCAAAAATCAGGTGGAGGTATGTGGCATGATTGGCCTGATTATGGTTATTACCCATATGTAGTTAAATGTTTAGATTGTGGTGTATTTGCAGATTCGGATTCTGATTATAGAAATATTAAAAACAGAAATATGTATAAATTATTAAATAGTAAGGTTACTATTGATAAAGCAAAATATTAATAAAAAGGAGAATATAATAATATGGCAATATATTCATTACCATTAGAAAAGAATAATATTGATGTTCCAAATGAATATTGTTATCTAGTATTAAAACAATATTCAGAAAATGATTTTATTAAAACACAACAAGATAAAAATAAACCAACAAAGAAGAAACTAACATCACAAGAATTAAAAGATAAAAAAGAATTAATAATTAAACAAAAAGATACTATTAATCAATTAGATACAGGTTATTGCAATTTACATAATCGTAAACATGATTTAGAGACAATATTAAGTTCATTCTTTGTTCCTTATTTAGATGATGATAATTATTTGATTTACAAAATACAACCTCTTGCATCATATAAAAATAGAACAGGTTACAATCCAAAAGATAAATATGAAACATCTGAATTTAATGTACTCACAAAATTTAATAGCAAAGAAGAAGTAATAAATCAAATACATAAAGATGGATTGCTAAGAAAATTTGCATCTGTATTATTTGATAGTCTTTCATATGTAAACAAAGGATATGATTTAAAACTATATAAATATTTTCAATACTTTAAAAACACTTTTATTGATTACGATATTTCTCTGTCAGACATTGTTTTATCTAATAAAAATAAATTTGATAGAAAAGATATTTATGAAATAGTTAAAACTAATATAAGATACCTACTTGAAAATGATTTAATAAAATGTTTCAGAGAAGAAGATTATTACAAAGAAGAATTAATTACTTTATTAATAGAATGTGGATTATCTGAAATTGCTTTACAATGTGTAAAATTGCTTGAAGAATATAATATTAAAAGTTTATTAAATGATAAAGAGTTTGATAAAGTATTAAGGAAATGGTCAAATGATAAATATATTAAAATAATTATTGATATTTTAGGTATTAAATTAAGTGGAGTTACACTTACAGTAAAAGATTATAATAATGATAAAATAGTAGAAACTAAATTATTTGATAATATTGGTGAAGTTAAAACGTATCTTGTTAAAAATTATAATGTGCCATTTGAAGAAATAGTAAACAAAGATATTTGTGATATTGTTGCTAAAGATGAAGATAGAGAGATGAGATATGAGTTTGAGGTTAGTTGATTAGAGGATGATAAAATTTATCTACTATATATATGGTATGCAAACTAAATACATACCATATATAGATAAAATTTATCAAAAATTAACACCAAATTTTGGTTTTATCATGATTTGAATAAAATAATAATGATATATATATAATAAAAAGGAGGAAAGTATTTGATTGAAATTAACAAATTATATAATATTGATTGTTTAAAAGGTATGGATAAAATGATAGAGCAAGGAATAAAAGTTGATGTTGTAATTACAGATATTCCATATGGGACTACAAAATGCAAATGGGATTCAATTATACCTTTTGATGAAATGTGGAGTAGATTAAAAATAATAAGAAAAAATAAAAATACTCCAATTGTATTATTTGGTAGTGAGCCTTTTAGTAGTGCTTTAAGAATGAGTAATATTAAAGAATATAAGTATGATTTTAAATGGGATAAAGTAACTGGTTCTGGTCATTTAAATTCAAAGAATCAACCATTGCAAAGAATAGAAGATATAATGGTGTTTGGGATAGGTAAAATAATTTATAATCCACAAATGATAGAATTATCACAAGAAGAATATAATAAGAAAATTGCAAAAATATCTAGAAAAGATACATATTTATCTAATACAGAATTAACAAATAGTAGAAATGAATTGTCTATTAAAGATAGAGATATTAAAGGATATAAATTTGCTTACCCTAATAATATTCTAGTATATTCTAAGTATTTAAAAGAATGTAATAATATTAATAGGATACATAGTACGCAAAAACCTATTGATTTAATAGAATATTTAGTAAAAACGTATTCTAATGAAGGAGATTTAATTTTAGATTTTACATGTGGTTCTGGTACTACTGCTGTTGCTTCTATCAATTTAAAACGTAATTACATAGGATTTGACAATGGTAAGAATGAAAAGACAGGTGAATATTGGGTGGATGTTGCTAATAGAAGAATATTTGAATTGTTTAATGATAAAAAGTGAATATAAAAACATGATAAAACCGTTGTTTGGTCGCAATATGGCAAAAATACCTAAAAATATAGATTTTTCAATATCTCCATAATTAGTGCTTGTAAACCCTTATAAATCAATACTTTACAAGCACTAATTTACCCAAAATCAAAACATCAATATAAAAATCATGATCAAATTCTAATTTGGTGTCAATATTTGAGAAAAAGGAGAGATAAATATAATTACCAGAGGAAAACGTAGTTTAAATAAACCTTATGACGATGCTATGTCACAACAAGAGAAAGATAAAATTGTAAAATTTCTTGATAAATTAAATCCAAAGTTTTTAATCGGAGAAAATGTATGGAATGGAATACCACTATATCAAAAATTATATCTTAATATATTATGGAAAGCAAGAAAACTAAATCCAATTTATTTTAGGAGAAGGTAAAATATATCTTGACAGAATGAAAAAATAATTGTATACTACAAATAGAAAGCCAAATAGAAAGAAGGAATAAATCATACGCGAACCTAAAAACAATCAATTAGACAAAAAATATATTGATGATGAAGAATTAGAAAAACAATACATAGAAAATGAGGATGAAGATAATCCAAACAATACTCCATCTACAAATAATAATATTTGTCCTAATTTTATTTTAA
>Ga0209728_1000615_pt1 | contig 26795 bp, 64 predicted proteins | sample RifGroD1_FD_183997 | JGI IMG/M metagenome (GOLD analysis project Ga0209728, IMG submission 183997) | Groundwater microbial communities from Rifle, Colorado, USA - Groundwater D1 (SPAdes) (version 2) | ecosystem: Environmental > Aquatic > Deep subsurface > Groundwater | place: Rifle, Colorado... | reverse complement strand
TGCATTATAACGATATCTATAAACATATTCAAGATATATAAATTCACCATCTTTAATAAATTTAATTTTATTTATAGGTAAATCACCACGAAATATATATTCTGGTGGTTTAATATCTTTTTTAATTTTATTAAACATTCTTTATTCTCCTTTTGTATTTTGTTAATATTATATTATTATTTTATTAATAAGGCAAGAATTATTTTTTAACTCTCAAATCCAACATATAATTCATCAATATCAACTCTATCATCCTTCGTCCACCATTCCACACCATCACTATGTCCATTTTCTTCACTTTCTTTCTCTGTTTCTCTCCGTACAAAATGATTTAAATTAATACTTCTACTTAAATAGTCATCACAATTAACTATATCTTCTACTGCTTCTAAAATATCTCTTAATTTAATAAAACCACCTGTCTCATCACCTTCATCATAACACATATCTTCAATTAATAATTTATTTAAACTAGAATCACAATCTTCTTTTACTATATTACTTGCTGTACAAAGGTCATACTCTTTATCTAATATATCACCTAATAATTGAAGTGCTTGTTTTCTGTCTAATGTGTCAAGTATTTCTACTATTTGACTATATTCATTATTCATAATAGATTCTCCTTCATATTTTTTTATTATTGGAAATATACCATTCTCATTATAATTTAATCCATATCTTTTAGCAGACTTCTTAATAATATCTTGAATATTCTTCATGTATACTCTCCTATTTATTATTTTTAAAATATTCATCAACTAATTTCTTTACTTCCTTCATATCAGCTTTTCCTTTTAATTCCTTAGATAATACTTTCATTGCCATACCAATATTATTGCCAGCATTACTTACATCTTCAACAATTTTATTAATAACATCTTTAATTTCATCAATATCTAATTTCTCAGGTAAATATGATTCAAGCAATTTAATAGCATAATTTAATTCTATAATCTTTATCTCATCTTTTACAAAAGTTAATTCCTCTTTGTATTTCTTCAATGTTTTCTCAATTACACTAATTAAAATATCTTTACTAAGTTTATCTTCAGAAATCCTCAATTCTTTTGCTTTCATTATAATATCTGCTTTAAGGATGCGTAACACAGATAATTTATTTTTATCTTTTGATTTCATTGCTAGTATAATTTAATTATTGATTTGATTGTACATTTTTAATTTCTCCTTTTTATGTATTATATTTATTATTACTTTAGTAGGGAGTAATACAAACACACTCCCTACTATTTAAAACTATCTGCTAATCATCTTATTTAATTCCTCAATAGACATATTTTCTAATTCTGTATCTTGTTTTCTTGCAATTATTGCTAAAATCTTTTGTTCATGTTGTTTAAATTCTTTCTCTTTAAGTCTCATTTCTCTTTCATTTACTTTTTCATCAAAAATATGCTTAACAATTTGAATCTTAATATCTAATTCCTGATCTTCTTGAGATTTAATTTCTAGTAAACTTTCTTCTTGTGTTTGTTTTTGTTGTTTCTTTAAGGTTTGATAAACAACATTTAAATCATTCAGTGATAAATCGGTCAAATCTTCAGTGTTAATAACGCCCTTAAATGGATAACGGAATTTACCTTTAACTGCTACCTCAAAAATATTTACATTGGTCGTTGTCATAATAATCATATCTCCTTTATATTTTATTTTAAAATTTAATTTTCAACATTCTCTCTGTATTACCTTTAACCTTCACTAACAATTCATTTCTCTTAGTTGATGAAAAACCAATTCCACTAAGCTGGTTTGGTGTATCCTTAACTGCCATTTTACTAGCAAGTGCTTCTGTAACTTTTCTATATTGATTTAATTCTTGATTCAAATATTCATTGAACATTGAATTCGGTTTTTCTAAATTATTACAATTCTTTAACATGAAAAAGTAATGCTTATTCCCACAACCTTGTTGTCCATCCCACCAATTCGGTGAATTCATTACTACACTCACAGGTATAAATTGATTAGTCTTCAATCCCCATACTTCTTTATTTGATACATTAGAAGGTAATTTCTCTTTAATACTAAATCCATTTTTCTTACTGTAAGTAACTTCTGCAACTATTACCTTTGCACTTTGCCTTAATTCTTTGCTATAATCAAAACTAAATATTTGACCATCAAATTCAATTTCTGCTTTAAAACCTTCTTTCCCACCTCTATTAGCAAAATTATGAACTAAAAATTTATAGACACCTTCTTGCATTTTATCTTTATTAGTCCATGTAATATTCTCTACAGCAGGAGTACCTTTTGTGGGATTGGTTATATCAATATCTAATTGACCAGTAGTATATCTATTAACTTTATTTCCATAATATATCTCATTACCACTAGGTTCAATACAATGAGCATCTAAATCATTTCTGTCATGTATATTATTATCATTCCATTGAATACTGAATCTCAATACACCATCTATTTTACCACCAGCATTTTTAACATTTTCTTTCATACTACTATCAGTAATATTTCCTGTATACGCCCATGAGAAGTTATTATCCCATTTAAACATTGTTTTACTATCTCTAACTTCAGGTGCAATTAATGATACCATATTATTAGCATGTTTATTCTCCAAGAACACTTCAATTTCTTGTGCTATTGGTAATACATTTGCAATAAAATCATCAATAGAAATTTCTGCAACTTTATTAAATTTCTTAGGATTAAGAGGAATACCTTTTTTCATTTCATCAAATACATCTAATCCATCTTGAATTTTCTTAGCTGAATCTTTATTAGAGAATAAAATATTATTCACAGTTATATCATTTAGATTAGCAAATCTTCTGTCTAATGATTCTAAATATCCTAATTCAATAATCTTATTTTTGAATTCATTTAACATTTTCTCTGTATATACTGGATTTGGCCTTTTATACCCATCTCCTACAATGAATTCAAATTTTCCAACTGCTTTGTCTAAATCCATTCCATCACTAATATCAACAAGCAAAGTTCCCATTGAGTGGTTCTTGATCCTTCCAACAGCACCACCAACTTTAACCGATTGCTCCCATGTATAATTTTCTTTTTCTTCTGTTGTTTTTAATTTATCATATTCCTTCTTATACTTTAAAAATTCTGTTAATGCACCTTTCCATTCTTCTCCTCGATATAATGAATTCTGTGAAATTAATTCTAACACAGTAAGTAAACTATCTTCTGAAATTTTATCTAATGAACCTTTGAATACATCTCTCGTACTTCTAAATTCACCTTTAATCTCACCTTCGCTACGATTGCTATTGTCATAAAATTTCTGCGGAAGTTCCAAATAAAAATGTTCCCATGTATTAATTTGTCCGTTTGCTAATTGCTCAAAATTCTTATCTGTACCTATTTTCTTTAACTTGCTAACATATACATCCGAAACAACATGTGATTTAACATATTTATCTAAAGCATCAACTACAGGTTGGAATGTTTCACTTTTTGCATCAAAATCCCAAATAGTTTTAATTTGATTATCTTTAATAACTACCACGTTTCCAATGTTACGAATAAAACGTCTACAACAACTACAATCAAATTCTCTGCGTTTTCTAAAGATTGGATTGTCTTCAGGTCTAAAACTTTCAAGGTATGTATTCCATAGTAAATCCTTATCTAATTCTACCTCAAATAAATGACTAACATCTTTTGTTAATTCCTTAAAATTCTTTTTAAATAAGTTTTTGAAATTTTTAAAGTTTGGCATGTTATAATCTCCTTTTTATTTTATATTTTTATTATATTAATTTTTGATGTTGATTATTGCTTATCTATTCACTATTATATTATCATTCTATTAATATGTCAAGGATTATTTTTCATAAAATCAAAATAAAATCATCCTTTCTCATATTTTTCATTTCAAAATATAATTTATCATAATATTCAAAACATTTTTCACATATTTGTTTTTGAATTTTTCCAATACTACCATTTATTCCTGATAATTCATAAACTACTTCACGTAATTCTGCCCTTCCTTCAACTTCTTGTTTACAATCATCACAATAATATATTGTTTTTGTATAAGAACCCATATTATTCACCTTTACTTTCCTCTAATTTTTTAATCCTATTTTCTTCATTCTTAATAATCCATTTTGCTGTTTTTAATAATTCTTTTCTTAATTTTAAATCTTTAATATCATCATTTGCATATCCAAATGTTGTCATCATATTTTGACCAACTAAATACAACCTAAAATCGTCTGCATGATGTGATATAGCTATATCTATGCAATTTCCACAATTACCTATACTATAATTATTGATAAATTTTCTTCCCATTCTATTATATTCATCAATACCATCCATGCCATTTCTAATATTTTCAATAAATTCTTTAGGATTATTTTCAATTTGATCCCAACAATCATTTAAAATAGTAATAGTAGTCATATATCCCATAATTATTTTCCTCCTTTAATTTTTATTTATATTTTTCTAATATCTTACGATATTCATTTTTACAATCATGCTCTTTTTTATTCAAGATAGCAATTAATCTAAAATATATTCTTCTTTTAAATAAAAGTATTCTCAATCTTAAATGATCCTTTTTACTAATTTTCATAAGTCAATCCTCACTTTATAAATACATAATATTAAGCAAAAATACCCAATTTTAAATCATTAATAAAATTATCAATAAATTGAGAATATCCTTTATACATTATTTCACCGTAGTCATTTGTAATAATTACCATGTCATCTTTACATTTTTCAATACTTATAACACAGCAACTAGTTCCATTATAATAGTATGTTAAATTTTCTTCTTTGCGCATATTTATTCCTCCTATTTTATAATAATTTTAATCAACTACAAATTTAACTGTCATACATTTAGGACATGCATATAAATAACCATATTCATATTTATTATCATATTGCCTATTAGTTTTTAAATCTGTCTCAAATGGTTGTCCAAAATAATCAATTCTGATAAAATCTTGATCGCCTATTTCTTTATCATTTTTATTTTCTTCCCAATCATGTAATTTTTCGTATCCACATAAACATTTCATAATTATTCCTCCTTAATATTATAATTTAATACTAACAAAAATCTTGTACATTCCCTCTAATAATATTCTCACTTTTACATGAAGGACAGCACACTACATTACTACTTAATCTAACAGCAAAATCTGTTTCACATTCTTCACAATAATATATGCAATATTCTAATGCCATTAAACCACCATGAAATTTATTTGATTTAATATCTTTACTCCCATCTTCTAATAATTCATCAAATTCTTTATCTGATAAATTATTTAACTTCTCTATTACTTCTTCTGTGTATTCTTTAATATCCATTTTATTATATTCCTCCCATATCTTAACAAAATTTTGGTTTGGTGTCGAAATTTAATTTAAAGAATCCTTATATATCAGTAGTTTGTGACATGTCTAATATTTCAATTTAATTATCTCGTTATAAATCATAGTATGCTTTTCATCTATACCGACACTATTATGAAAATGTCCAAAATACCAATGCTTATATTCTAATTCTTTCTCCAACATATCAAAGAATTTATTTAACACATTGTTTTCTTTAATATATCCTCTCTGTTCCATAATCCTCATACTTGTCGTATGTGAAATCACATAATCTACAATCCAATTGTTTCTATCTAAATTATCCATTGCTTCATCAAATTCTTTTCGACTAGGTATTTCTTCTTTCCACCATGATTTACCTTCTACTCTACGATGTTTATCTATTGAAGTTGCTCCACCCATTGTAAAGAATTTTAAACCATCAATAGTATAAACTTGACCACGCATAAGATGGATTATAGAATCATTGATGAAATGTACTTTACCACCATTCCATTTTTGTATAGGAAATTTATTAAGTAATGGGAAGCACTCATGGTTTCCGTCTACAAACAAAACAACAAAATTTCTTTTATGTAACCATTTTCTCCAAAACATTTCTTCTTTTGAATTATCAAATACTAATCCAAAATCACCTGTAACAATTACATAATCTTCTTTGTCTAATAATTTCTGCTGTGGAAAGTTTTTCATATTTAATTTACTAATTTCTATTTCGCCATGTAAATCTCCTGTTATGTATATCATATTTATTTTCTCCTTTTATATGTATTATTTACCTAATAACATCTTAATCCCAAAACTGCCAATCCATAAAACAATCCAAAAGTTAATACCCAAGGCCATAGTTTTGATAATACACAATTTACACAAGATAATTTTTCACTAGATTTAATTGATAGATTTACTGGTTTAAAATATAATTTCTTATCTATAATTATACGCATAATTTATTTTCTCCTTTTTCAATTTAATAATTATTTATTAATCACCAATTATACTTACTGCTTCATTGTCAATATCAAACTCACAATTTTTTATATATTCACAAAATAAATTATATTCTTTCTCTGTTTGTTCCTTCATTCTATCTCTTAAATTACCAACTATACTAATAATAATTTTTGTTTGATATCTACCTTCAGGACATTCATAATTTTCATCTGCGTCACAAATATAACTACCATTTTCATTATATATAATTGTGTCTTTATACTTACAAGCATCACAATCATGTGAAATATACCAATTGTGTCCACTTAAAACATTAATAAATATATCGGCACAACCTTCACTACCAGTTATTTTTGGTGCATTATTTAATTTATTTTCTACATATTCTTTTATATTTTTATCTTGAATACAAGTATCAATCTCTAAAATTGCTACAATATGTGTCCAATAACTCATTTTATTTTTATCTCCTTTTATTTTAATTTACTAAATTCTAATTTCAATTTTTCAATCTCTTTTAAAAATTCTTCATCTTGATGCAATTTTTCAATAACTTTGTCCCATTCTTCTTTTTTAGTAATCGCTTCTTCAATATATAATTTCATTTCTTCTTTATTTACATTCATATCATGTGCCATAGGACAATCACTAGCACCTTGACATCTACCGTCGCAGGTATGAGTATTTTGATCATAACAAGTATACATTTTTATATTACTCCTTTTACTTTAAATATTCTTCTTTAAACATCATGGTAAATAATCTTGCAACATTCACAGCATTAGCACTTAAATAAGGATATTCTTCTTTCATTTTTTCTATTACCTTATCAACTGCAATTTTAAATTCTTGTTCATTCATTTCTGGTATAACTTTAATCATTTAACTTATCTCCTCTCATATTAATATAGACTTATATATGTATCTCTACTTTTTTAAGTACGCCTAATTCTAAATCACTATTTCTTAAAATCTTATCAATATAATTATTATAAATATTTTTAGAATGTCCTTTAATCCATTCTATTAAATAATTGTTTTTATGTTTTTTCATAAACTTTACAAATTCAGATATAAAACTAGAATATTTTGATAAATATTTTTTTGTAGTGCCTTTATTTAAAATATTTATTATAGTTTGACAATCTGTATATATTTTCATTAATACTTTCATCCTACTTCCTAATTTAACAGCATACATTATCGCTTTCATTTCAGCATACATACTTTTTAAACCAGTATTATCTATCGAAGACATTTTATATTGATACTTGATTTTTTCATCATTGTCTACAAAAATATAACCATATGAACATAATTTTGTTTCTGGTGTATATGAACCATCTGTATAAACATTGTATTGTTTAAATTTCATTCTTAATTCAACTCCTTTTAATATATCGTGATCAAACCACTCTTTGAAATTAACTTATAATTCTATTTTAACACCTTTCTTCTCTAAATTTAATAGACATTCCTTCATATAAAAATCATCATGTTCAGAATAAGTAGGAATACTGCCTTTATATAATCCAAAGTCATTATAGCTCCAGGGTTCACTTCTTTTACCTCTATAATAAGCATTTAACCATTCAGGAGATACATTAAATCCACGTTTTTTCATTTCCATTATAACTTTATAATGATATTCAAATAATCTTGCAGGTTTATATGTAAAAACATAATTAACTACTGAATGCTTTTTACCCCAACTTAATCCACGTAAAGCACACGTTTCTCGATGTTGTCCAAGCAATCTTTGATCATCAAGATAAGGCAGAAGTTTTTCGTGCCATAAACGCATTTCTTATCACTTCCTTTGTTTTATTTATTTACTAAATATATAATAACCTATCCCATCTATAATGTCAACAATTATTTTATCATTCTATTAATTTTTATTAATATTATTTTTTTAAAATAAAAACTTTTACTTCTTTTACTCCCCAATCTATTGCTTCTTTCTTTGTTTCCATATATAGATCAATTCTATTACCTTTAATTGCTCCACCAGTATCTAATGCTACAGCTTCTCCATAATCTTCTATATATAACTTAGTTTTTAATGGTATTATTCTAGGATCTACCGAAACAGTACCTCTACTAACTTGTGTACCTGATTTAGTAATCCCTTTAAATGTCCCTTCTTCAACTGATTTTGTATAAGCCGATGCTTCCATTATCATCATGTAATTATTTTCCTTTTCTAATTTTAAAGAATTATCAGGAGGATTATGAATATTAAATGATTCTATTGATTTCTCAATTAATTTATTATTAACTCCTTGACTATAAGATAACTCCTTTGAAAATGGCAATACTAATAACAATGTAAGTGTTGCTATAATTAATTTCTTCTTCATAGTTAAATTCCTTTCTATATATAGTCTATATAATCTACTTATTTTTCACACATATTTATATTTATAATCTTATTTTAATTTTTCTAATTTATACTTACTATAACCACCTAAATATAATAATCCTATTTCAATCCCTATAATATCCTCTATCTCATGTACTCGTTCCCTTACTTTCTCAGCACAATCTTTACATAATATTTCTTCTACTAATCCATCTGAAACATTCCATACAAAGTTAAATCCATTATCTAATACGGTCTGCAAATCTATATTTTCAGATGGAATAATTTTAGATTTCCCACAACCGATACATTTTATTTTTGGCATTTAATTATTCTCCTTCTTCTATTTTCTTTGCTTCCTCTACCCATAAATTTTCTTCTATTGCATAATTGTATTCATTTAATTTTATTTCCATTTTCTTTATATTTTCACTTAATGTTTTAGGATTGCTTAGTAATATTTGTTCACATGCCATAGCAAGTTTCCCTGCTATTTTAAGTAATTCTTTTCTAGTGTACATAATTATTCTCCTTTTAAAAATTTTTATGAATATTTTATAGAATGTATTAATTCCTTAATTTTAATTATTTCATCTTGAATAATTGATGGGTAAAGATTTCCTACTATTATATTAATTAACTTATAACGCTCAGAAATTTCATTTTTTAATTCGATAATATCTTTAAGTTTTAAAACTTCTTCAATAAGTCTCATTTTAAATTCCTCCTTAATATTTCAATGAATAGTTTATTTCATATTAATATTTTCTTGTGTTATTTTAATTGACATTTCTCTACAATAATTACAATCTACAATATAATCACCATCAACACATTCTAAACCATAATAATCTTCTAATCCAAAATGTGAAGGACATAATTTTTCTGTTTTTAATCTAATTAATATTTCTTCTAATTTCATAATTATTCACCTTCCTCCTCATCTTTAATCGCTACACACCAATATTCCACAGATGGATACACTTCCATCTCTTTTTCACATTTAGGACAATTTATTAATCTTGTATCTAAATCATTATTAATAGCCCGTTTACCATTAAATTCATGACCACAATAAGGACAAACACAACTATCAATACTATAAGTTTGGTCTATTGGATATTTAGTTAATTTCATAAATTATCTCCTTACAACATAATAAATAATCTTTATTCATCTACAAACTCTTTTTCAATAATTAATTTATCAATTATCGCATATATAATTTCAGACCATCCTAATTCTGTATTTAAATCTTCTTTATTATTAATAAAATCTGATTCAAAAATGAATTCATCTAGTAAATTTGATTTATCAATTTTAAGTTTAATTTTACCCACATAAATAACCTCCTAAAATATATTGATTAGTTTCTTTCATAATATCTCATCGCCATTTCTTTTAATAATTACATTTCTACAAAATTAATTGCTATAGCAATGGTTTGAAATTTATTTGTTTGATATGCAATATTTTTAATTATACCACTTTTCAAGTCACCAGTTTCTTCATGCTCTAGAAATTCCTCAAATGCTTTACATAATATCGAATCATCTACATTTGCAAAACAATTTTTTACGTCCATAATATTTTGCCTCCTTAAAATATTGTTTAAATCCATTTTAATTCTTTCCAAGGATTATAACCAAATTCTTCAATTAATTCTATTACTCTTGTAATATATCCATCAGTTAACCAACAAGTATTATTATAATTTCTCTTAAATTCTTTAGTATGTAACTTATTTACAATATTCCATTGTTGCAATGCAGATAATTCATCTAGTGCTTCTACAATAGTATAATACATATTATAACATCCATTATCACCATTTCCTCCACCAGTTTCAACATATACTAAATACTTTTTCATAATATTAACCTCCTATAATTTAAAATATCGTCAATTTCCAAAAATACTGTTTTACAAATACCTGTAAAATAAGGGTTTATAACACCTAAAATCATAACAAATATCCGTTTTGTGTAAATTATTTTCTTTTAATTTCAATAAATTCTATATCTACATCAACAAATTTTTCTTTTGATATGTCATATATTTCAGAACATATTTTCCAAATCTACATGCATATTCATCATCTTTAAATATTGATATTCCTCTTGTATATTTATTTAATATATTTACAACTTCATCTTCTATGGATTTATCACAAATAATTATAGTCATATCAGAACTATCAATATATTGAGATGGTCTTTTATTTTGAATTGAAAATTTATAATTTGGGAAGTTATTTTTCAATATTGACTTTATTAATTTAGTGTCATCTAACAAACTTCATTGTTCCTCCTAATATCTTATTAATTATGCCATTGCTCGTTACAATACGGACAAATTGTTTTATCTCCATGTTTAGGTTGTTTAATATCTGAATTTGCTGGTTGAAATGATTCTGGAGGATATACAGGATGTTCACCTTGAATATCAATATTGCCAATTAAATTGTAAATATGTTTACCACAATTTTTACAATTAATTTTATTATCTTTCTTTTTCTTAAATATGCTAAATATACTTTTTATATTCATTTATATCTCCTTAAAATACTCTCTGAAAATATTCTTCATTTAATAATTCTCTAGCATTAATCCAATAATATGTTCCTCCACCTTCTGGTCTTAAAGCAATACTTGTTGTTCTATCAATTCTTTCTATCTGTAATAATGTTCCTTTTGGAATAGTACATATATTATTACAATTATAATCTGTCAACGATCTGTATACTTGATAAATGTCACATTTCATAGTTATTACATCTCCTTTGTTAATTTTTATTACTTACAAGTAACCAGGATGCACCTACAATTGAAATCCATCTCTTTACCATCCAACCATTGAATCAATTCAGATAATTCTTCTTCAGTATTATTCGTATATATAATAAAATAATCATACTTATTTTCTGAATTTTTTATATGTTCTTGCAAATACCCTTGTAATTGTTCTAAAGTAGCATATTTACTATTCACATAACAATTATCAAATGGTAATACATGATCATAATAAACATAACAATATGAATTTGTACTTTGTAAAATACTATTTACTGTTGCTGATTTTAATATTTCACCTTTTAATATTTGCATAATTTATTCATCCTCCTCATATGTCCAATAATCTATCTAAAATATTATCATAGTAATCACAAAATCCTTTAGGCCAATTATTCAACCTTCCATTTTTATCTGCTTTACCTATTAATTCATCATTAAGATAAAATTCTACTTTTTCATTATCAATTTTACCTTCTTTTATCAATGCTCTTGCTGTGTGGATAACTAATTCTGTACTGGTATAAATACTAATATTATCTTTATAATACCCTTCATTTATGTTATTGTAATAATATAAAATAAATTTCTCACATTGATAATCAGATATTGCTTCACCTGATTTAGTATAATGTATTTTTAACATGTTAATTCTCCCTCCCTAAAAATACTCATTACATACTTCACCTTTCATCCTATCCATAAATTCTTTTATTTTTAATCTTGCTTCATTTTTATCTTTTGCCATTACATAACCCGTTTTACATCCACCGATCCATGTTACTGTACCTTTACAATTGTATGAGAATGAATATTTTTTATCTTCTATTTTATTCTCCATCACTTATAACCTCCAATTCTAATACATCTTCTCCCTCATCATTACCAAGCAACTTCAATTCATTTTGAAGTCCTTCAAGCCCTGCTGATATAATCTTATGCATTACAAAACCTTCTACTTCACCTTTTGCCTCTAGCACAGTCTTATCCATTTGCTCATTGAAACTTTGTTGCATAAATGGTATATTATTTTCTATTTCCTGTCTCAAAGATTTAATACCATTAAGTATTGTTTCCTTTTCTGCTTTAGTAGGTGCTTTCTTGCTATTTAATAATGCTTCAGTATTTTCAGTTAATCTTCTTAAACTTTGACCAATGCCTAACATTTCTTTCTCAAATTCTTTTTCAAATTCTTGACGTTTATCAAACTGAGGACATTCTTCTATTTGTTTTCCATTTAATTGTCTAAGTGTTACCGGAATTCCATCACCACAATTTAAAGATGTAATTGCTTCAGCAAATTGAGAGTATGACATTTCTACTTCAATATATGGCAAACTTTTTGCATGATACCAATCTCTGTTCAAATGCCTATCAACCTTTGCTGGTTTAATCCTTAAACTGATTGTATTATTATGTTTAATTGAACTACCAAATAGATTTTGACCTTTATTACAAGTAGTTCTTGAAATACCTAACATTGCAAAACTTTCATGTTCATATGATTTTGTATCGTCCATAGTATGTAATTCCTCCTTTAAATTTTTAAAATCAAACTACTAAATGTACCATTTTATAATTTTCATATTATCAACTCCTTTTAAATTTATCTAATATATCATCTAAATTAACTCTTTTTGTTTTATGTCTTTCAGAAAATGTTTCCATCCAATTCTTTAATACCTTTTTTGCTTCATCCGTTGATAATTTAGGATACTCATTCATAAGATATGGCACTGCACCAAACATATTAGTTACCCCACTATCTCTAAGAGTATCAAGATATTCAAAATAACTTTTATTTTCATTATTCATATTTTTCATATTAACCATCCTCTCCAATAAATTTTTCAGGAATATAATTAAAACATATTGGTCTATTATACCCATAATTCCTACAACTGCACCAAATACAATTCATACATGATTTAATCATATTATTTCTCCTTCTCTACTTCCAAATAAATTCCTCATGTATAGCAAATCCTGGTTCTGTAAATATTCTATCACTTGGAAAGTATTCTGTAAATATTATACTTATGCTATTTAATAATTTATCTGGCAACTTTCCAAACATAGCATTGGTATTCCTCTGGCCACTTCTCTCACCTACAAAATAGATAAATTTACTACCTTTGTTATATTTATATTCACCTTTAATATCTTTATTCAATGTGATAATAGATACTGGATATGCCATAGTGTATTCAAAATGATTCTTGCCTAACTTTTTAATAATAGAGATTAATTCATCTACATTACCGTTAATTGTTACATAACTCTCTTGATAACCCATGATTATTATTCCTCCTTAAATTTTACTGATTTTAAAATCATATTAGTTATTAGTTTTGATAATATAAATACTAGAAAAAATATCATTAAGATAACTACTATTCTTATTAGTATATTAAGTGAAACTATTTGTACTATTTCAAAAGCATAACAAGTTATAATCACCAAACAAACAGACATTATAATTTCTTTTAGTATCTCTTTTTTCATATTAAAAAAAATCTCCTTAAAGTTTTAACGAAATCACGGTTTGGATCTAATTCTATATTTCTTCTGGTACGGGAATATCTTTTTGATAGCACCAAAGAAAACCAGTTTTAATCTCTTTCTTTTTAAAATCTGCATTAACACATAATTTACCTTTAATATCTTTTGAAACAATTCCATCATAAATTCCATTATCATAATAAACAATTCTAGTATGTTCATCTGGTAAACATTTATTGTTAACTCTCATATTAACTTGATTCCATTTAATAATAGTATCTGTTATCATCATTATATATTCTCCTTTCTTTAAAATTTATCTACTTCTGGTTTTAATTCTTCGGCAATATTTTTAATTTTTTCATAGTCAATAGGAATAGATGTTTTAGTTTTGCCAATAATTTGACTATTTAATGCCATTAAAAGCATTTTCGCACTATCTATATCACCAGTATGAATTCTAATTATCAAATTGCTATTCATAAATCTTTTATCAAGTTTAGAAATAATATATGTTACATTTAATCCATCTAATAAATCAATACTTTCTGCTTTAATAGATAGAATTTTGTCTTCTAGTTTAATTGAACTTTTGTCATTATTGATAAATAGATTAACAGTATATCCAATAATATCTTTCATATACTCATTATTACCAAGTATTTTAGCTTGACTTTGTGCTAAACTTTCAAGTCTATGATACCCATCAGTAATTTCAGGTAGTGATATTATTTCTTTCTTAATTAATTCTAGGTATTCTCCAAAAGTCATATATCCATAATATACATCATCTTTAATTTGTTCAACATTTTTCAAAGTTAATTCTTTCATTATATACAACTCCTTTATTTTTAAAATTTAAATTGTTTTACTCAATAAATTCAATTTTCAAATTATTATCTTCATTCATAAATACATTAACACCCTATAAATTATTTCAAATAACCACCCAACAATGGTATCTCACTAACCAATTTTTTCATATCTACTTCACTCTCACCAATACTTAAACCATATTCTACAATATCACTAATTATATTCAAACATCTAATCTCTGGTAAAGACAATTCTACTGATTGCTGTTGCTGTGGTCTATTCATAAATTTTTCTTTACTACCCATATACTCCATAAATGGTTTCCTATCAATATCTACTTGCATTTTAATATCAGCAATACATGCTAATAATAATCCAGCATTAGATTCAAAGTTATTAATAAAATATAATATATATGGATATTTACGAAATAGTTTTTCCATAAATAAACGAATAGCTTTTATTTCATAAATTTCTTGAGGTGTATTATCATATCCCATAAATGTAATCATAATTTTTTGACGAGATTTAGTTTTGCACTCTTGTAATAGTTTAATAAATTTGTCTAATCGTCTGAAATCTCTGGTTAGTATTTCGTCTTTACTGATTGCAAGCACACATAATGAATACGGATCTAATATGTCACTTTTCTTTGGGATATTAAATGTATAATCAATCATGTTAATGACTCCTTTCATGTTGTTGTAAAATTTTTTTCTTGCTATTATTTTACTTCTTATTCTCATACTTAGTCAAGTCATTAAGATTTTATCTTTTAATGTGTTGCTCACTTCCTACTTATTATTATATTTATATTCTGTTCAAAAGTCAAGATATATTTTTGATTTTTTAATTTATTTATTTTATTTATTTTCTGATTATTTACCGAATACTGCTAATAGAATAATACCAAGTATAAATCCACCTATTGTCATTTATATCACTCCTTTCTGATGTAAAGTTATATGTATATGTACTAATTATTTATTTTTACCTATCATGTAAAAATTCATGACATTCTTTACACAATACAGTTAAATCCTCATTTCTTTCATTGCCTAAATTATTATATGTATTATGATGTACTTGTAATTTCTCTTTACTTCCACACATTCGACATTTATGATTTGCTCTAATTAATGCTTTCTTTCTTATATCCTTCCAATGTTTTGTTTGCAAATACTCTGTATAAGGTATATTTCTTAAATAAAGACATTCTTCTATATCAAAATATGGATTATAATTCGTTTCTCTTTTAATAAATTCTTCAAATCTTTTTTCACTCATACGTTCTTCTTCTAAATATTCATTTATACATTTTTTACATACTGAAGCTGATCCATTTTCTTCATATGATTTAATTTCTTTTTTATATGATGCAATTTTATTTACTAATTTATTTTTTAAATTTATAATTTTTTCTTTATTGTCTTCTTTAATATATTCTTCATCGTTATCATTTATTTTCTTTTCAATATTTGCCAACATACTTTCAAATTTTTTTATTGCATCCATTAAATTCTTAAAACTTTTCATAAATTTGTTTGCATCATCATTCTTATATAACTTATTATATTTTGTATAATTATTTATCATATCTTCTCTATGTTCTGGAAAATATTTTATATCTTCTATTTGACATTTACGACATTTACAATTATATTCTAAATAATCATTAGGTAAAATAATATCTTCAATTTCATCAATATTATTATATTCTGTATACTCTATTAAATATTCCATTGGCAATCTAGTTTTCCAATAATAATATTTGATTATATTTATATCAGTTATTATTTTATTATTTAATATGTCTTTAATATACTTTTCTTTTTCTGCTAAATTTATTGATTTATTATTTATATACTTAAATTTATTCAATAAATCGATATCACATTTATTTTCATTTACTTTCCATACTATTTTTACCATATTTATTATTTCCTCCAATTTATATTTTATTTATCAATACCCCATACCTACTCTATGCAGATTCCCTGCATTTTTAATTTACGTATTGCAAGCAATTTGCATACCCAATACCTACTGATTGCAAATTGCTTGCAATATTGATTTACAGAATGCACATTAGTCAACACTATCTAGGCACAATATAGAAATACTTATACACATATATAAAATTATAGTATAAATATAAAATTATTAATAAATATATAATTAATATTATATAAAATGATAAATCATTTTGTAAGAAAACTTAATAAATTATTTCTTATATTCTATGTAATATTTATTTTCTGACAACTTATTATTCACAATATAATGATTAGGAGTATATTGATATATTTCATTGCCATTCTTATCAGTACCTAAATATATAGGTGATTGAGGTAATATTCTAATTAATCTCTTTTCTTTTAGTAAATACAAATATGCTCTTACAGTATTAATATCTCTCTTTATTATATTGCTCAAATATTGTTCAGACGGATTAGCAAAACCTTCACAATTTTCTCCACCAAAATTCTTATTAAATAGATTAGTTAATATGTATAACAAACTAAATCCTATATGTCCTATTTTATGTATTTTATCTAAAATTAAATCGCAAGCAATAGATGTGAATCCTTTTTTATATTCTAATTCTATTATATTAATTATAATATAATCAGTGATTCTTATTTCATCTATTTTCTCCATATCACCTTCTATTTCTATCAATTTTTGTTCATACAATAGTTTTAAATATTTCTTTATTGTTCTTGCATCTTTAATAACATTAATATAATTTGTTTTCTTTTTAGAATAAGTTATCTCTGGCCTTTTCTCATAATTCCTACTTAATATATTTTGTATTTCTTTTATAGTTACTTGAAACTTATTTCTATTACATTTTATTTGTAATAGAGTACAATAAATAGTAAATCCTTCAGTACCTATTTTTTCAAATATATTACCTCCACTTGCATTAGTCAACCATTCATTATCTACTCGTATAAAGTTTTTCAATAAATATTCTTCTCCTCTATAAATTTAATTATTATTTTATTTGTTTGTTTTTATTGTTAGTCCATAATGTCAATTCTCTACTCAATGCATTAGTCATTCGATATAACCAATAAGGTTTTTTAGTTTCATTATTAAACCCATCATCTAGACATAAAAATCCCTCCCTTTTAAAATGGTTATGTAAAACAGGAGAATAACATTTATAGATATCTCCTATTTTAATTCTTTTATTATCTTGTTTTGTATCTATCATAAATCAATAACCACCTTTATAATTTTATTTTACAACAAAAACAAAAATAGAGTATATTTCAACTCTATTCATATTATACATTTATTTTATCGTTCTGTCAACAATTATTTACTAATCTACTCAAAATAAATCATAACAAATGAATAATTTGCTTTTGCTTTTGCTCTTAATCTTATTTATATATCTTTTGTTAAATAATATAAAGTAATTGATACTAAACTTGTTCCTACAACTCCTGCACCAAAAACCATTATTAAGTTATCAATATATAAACCATAACCACCTAATCCTAACAATAATAAATCAATTAAAATAAATAGAAATATTATAATCATATATGTATATCCTCCTTTATTCGTTTTCTTTATGAAATTTATCATACTGTATTCTTGTATGCCAATCCAAACATTTAGTAAACTCACTTTCATTTCGTCTTTCATTTCGTTTTTGATCTTCTAATCTATCTAATAAGAAAGAACCATAATTAAAATTTTCTCTTATGTCTTTTAATGATATATCAATTATATAAGGATTTATTGCTTCTGGTTCAATCTTAATTAACTTATAACTATTATCTTTATTGGTATTTGTGTTAATTATATTAGTTAAATCTCTAATTAATTCATATCCTTCGTCAAAATTTAATTTATTGATATATTCATAAATATCATTTTTACTCAATTTCATATTTGTTCCTCCTTTACTCCCTTATATTTTAATATATCCATCAAGATAATCTTCTAACATTGCTTCATAAATTAACATATTGGTTATACCTAATATATCCATTAAAATATTAAATTTAATGCTTTCTATTAGTGTTAATCTTCTTCTTTTCATTTTAATCATTCTCCTTTTAATAAAATATTTATCACCTCCATGCTTCAACTAAACTTTTACATTCATCTTGAAATTTACATAAACGCATATTAGGACTATCTAAATACTCTTCATATAAATAATATTTACTTGCCATAATTATACAGTCTTCAATTTTATATTCTCCTATTTCTTTACGCATAAGACAACTACAATAACTTTCGCATCCACAACATTTTAACTTGCATATTTTACAATTTGGTGTTTTTCTCATAATCATTCTCCTTTATTAATTTAAACATCTTTCTAAATTCATTCCTCAACTCATTCTTTTCCTTAACCAACCTCTTAATAATTTCATGTTGTCTATCTAATCTATGTCTTATATCTTCAGCACATCTTTCAGGATTATTATAGTATTCAGAACCACCAACAGTTAATCCTTCTAATGCTCTCTTATATCGCATAAATAATTCTTGATTATATTTTAACTCCTTGTAAAAATCATCAAATACTTTTCTTATATATTCTCCTTTATGTCTATTAGGTATTATATAATCATTGATTATATATTCAATATTTTGTAACAATTCTTTTTCATTATTTTTTAATTCTTTAAACATTTTATTTCTCCTTTATATTTTTATAATATTAAACTATTTAATTGACTTAAATCATTACTATTAATATATCTAACATTATAACGCATCATATTATATGAAGGCTTAGTAGGTCTATTTTTAACTCTATATATTTTATAATTAAGTGTTTCTCTTAGATTAGTTAATATTTGTTCTGCTTCTTCTTGTGTATTACATTCGATTACTATTTTATTTACTTTTTCACCAAATATGTTAGTTATATTATGTATTACACTATAATACATTTTTAAAACCTCACTTTATATTTTATGTGTCTTATTAAAAATTATAATTTTAATAAACACTCCACCCATCTTTTTTCCATTCAGTCCCATCTTCAAACCAATCATCGAAGTCATAACCTTCTTCTGATTTGATATTGTCATCTATCATATATAAGTATTCATCTGGAGTAAAGTATCTATGAGTTATTTTATGTCCTTGTTTCATTGCTTCAAGTGCTTCTAATCTAGTCATAATTAAAAACTTCCCTTTTAATATAATTTAATTTAATTTAATAATCTTTGATAATTAAAAATCTTGGAATATTTTCTTCTGTTCCATCAAGATAGTGAATTATTGCATTACCGTCTTTTAATATCTTAATAAAGGCACATTTTTTAATTTCACCTTTTCCTTCTTTCCAACTTAAACCATGTCCAAATACTTCTTTTGCTTTTGCTCCACAGTTATTACATTTAAATTCATCATCACCATATTCTTCTACATCTTTTGCTATAGAAATCATTTTTTCATTGCAATATTTACATTTCAATTTTAAGTCCTCCTTTATAATTTTAATCCATATATGGACTTTCATAATAAGTTTGCATACCAATCACATTACCACATTCATTACACTTATAATTCTTAGTATAAATAGGATTCATATTCATATGAAATGTCATTTTAAATTGATCGCTACCACAATTACATATTACTTTTTTATTTTCATATGTAAAGTTATTTCCAAATACAAAATTTCTTCCTCCACATTTACATATTTCTCTATCTTGTGGATTTATATTTCCGCATACCATACAATATTCTTTTTCATATTTTTGATTCATATTATCTCTCCTTTATACTTACATTATTTAACAGTGAATAAAAACTCTCTTTGGAAATGATTTTATATCTATATATAGTATGCATAAATAATATCACATACTATATATAGATATTTTATAATTAAAATCCACCACGTTTTTTCGTTTTCTCATAATCCTCAAATCTAATTTTTCTTATCATACTTCTGTCTTTATTTCTTACTACAATACCTTCTGATTTACCTGATTCAGAATTAATTATAGCTTTACTATTTTCAAAATAACTTAAAAATTCATATGTTTTTGATAAACTCATAGGTACATCTATACCATTTATTACAGTTAAAAATGGTACTCTTTTTACTTCATACATATTTGCAAAATTGTTTAAATCATACTCAGGAATAAATAATTGTCCACCATTATCTCTCCATGAAGCAATTTTTTCTCTGCTCATATCCATAACTTTCTCTATAACTTCAGGTTTAATAACACAAACGTCAAATAATCTAAATGACCATGTTTTTGAGTTTGTATATTGTTTGCTTGCTTTCGTTACATTACCACCATAAACTTCAGAAAATATAATATACATATGGTCTTCACTTATTAAATCAAGACATAATTTTTCAGCAAAAGATCTTAATGTATCAACGATTCCTAATGTTGAGTTAATTATTCTGTCACCTTTAGCATATAAAATATCTTCTCTTGAACCAATCATATAATCACCATTATAAACAATTATACGTCCATTAGTATTATGTACTAATATACTATTTGTAAAATAATTAGAATTATCTTTAACAGTTAAATCATATTGAAATTTATTTTGTAATTTACATCTTTGTGGTAATTCATTAGAAATTGAAACAACTTCGGTATCAATTATAGATATATATGTTTCTAATGGTTTATCCAAAACACATTTATAATTTAAATACTTTTTAGATAATTTATATTTCATAGAATCACATATATATGGAAATATAATGCTAAACAATTTTTCTGTTCCATCTACCGTAAGACATAAAGTATTGCCTTTATAGTTAAATATTTTAGATTTAATATTATATTTATTTTTCAACATATCTTTTAATAAATTAACTTCTTCCAATGAAAATCCATTTGTTGAAAACCTAACTCTAGGTCTTTGATTTGTATTAAAATTACAACTTCCATCATCCATATACCAAATTGCTAAACCTAATGGGGATAATTCATCAACCCATTGTTTAGTTATTTTTTTCTTATTATCTACTTCACAATAATCACTTATAAATTTTGATATCGAATAATTAACTATAGAATTACCTCTTCTATTCTGTTTACTTCCATCAAATCCACCTTTAGTTGATTTTGATTCTTTAAAAATATTATTTAATAACATTTTTTTAAATTCAAAATAATCACTTTGAGTAATAGAATGAATAATACTAAATCCTCTAGTAGTATCAGTTGGACGATAAATTGAACCATCTCCTAATAAACTTCCTAAAATAACTTGTTTAATTTCATATGATAGCGTATCTATCAAATGAGAAACATTTTGTCCAATATTTAATTCTTTTGCTTGCACCCATTCTCCGTTAGAAAAAAATTTATGATTATCAGTACATGCAATATATTTAGGTTTATTTCCTCTTTTCCTAGATTTTACTCCTATAGAAATAAATGGTCTTAATTTTTCTTCTTTATGATAATATTCTATATCTTTATATTCTAATATGTCTTTATTAATATTGTAAGATAATACTTTGACAGGCAATTTTTTCTCAACTATTTTACCAATTGGTATTATCCCATTATCTGTTAAAACTGTACTACTATAATGCAGACATCCATCAACTTTTTCAGTAATAAACACTTCTTCATTTTCTTTAAATCCTTTATTTTCACAAAGAGATTCTTGAAGCATACCCTTATCTCCTAATTCATGGTATGTAAGAATACTTGGATACTTAGTCATAGAATTTAATTTTTGTAAATCAAAAGAACTTAAATTTTTCATGTTAGTCTCTCCTTTTTAGTTTAATTTATTTTTATATTATATTAATTATACCATACATAAACATTACTTGCAATATCATTTATTCCTCTCTAAACTTTTCTTCATAAACCATTCTCAATCCTTGTTTTAATACGTGTTCAAATGTATCTCCTGTATCCTCAACACCAAAACCCCATGCAGTTAACATTCTAGCGAATAATGCTCTTTCATACATACCTAAGTTAACAGTTATTTTTAAAGGTATTTCATACTCATTAACTTTAAATTTGCTCATAATTATATTCCCCCTTTCAATTCCATACTTCATTTAATAATTTATCTTGTTGCTTACATTCATATTCTTTACTTCAATTTATCAATTTCACTTCTTATTTGTTTTAATTTATCTTCTACTATTTCAATACTACCTCTTAAAGCACTTAATTTACTCATATTCTCTAAATTGGGTATTATTTCTCTCATCAAATCTTCTAAATTATCTTTCGTATTTTCTAAGGATATTCTTACCATTCTTAATTCTTGCATATTCATATTCCATACCTCCATAGATTATATTATTGGATTTCTTATTAAAATAATTATATCATAAGTGAATAACATAAGTCAATATATATTTTTGCATATTTATTTTATTATTCTTATGTTTTTTCTATTATTTATATAAATTTCTATAAAACAAAAACCCTTATAAACAAAGGGTTTACAACATCAGAATATAAGACAAAATCAATCTTTTATTAAATCTTAATCCATTTCATTCTTCCTTGTTTCTTGTTGATTAATGATTTTGCAAATCTTTTTGCAGATTCAAGATTATCATGTTTTTTCTTAATATCCATTTAAGTACCACCTATTCTATGTGCAGAACAAGTTATGCTTTGTGATAATATAACATTTTTTGATATTTCCTCAGTTTTTCCAAAATTAACTTCTACAATAAAATCAATCATAGCATATTCCACATCATTAATACTGCAAACATTATAATATCTAACTATTCTACAATGATAAAAACCATTAACTCCAGCATACATACCTTTTACAATACATTCCCATTGTGTCAATGGTTGATAATATTCATTTGATGTATCTTTTATATTATTTAATGGAATGAGCATATTAATCTCTTCCTTATTTTATTATGTATTCTTTAATTACTTTATCTAAATTATCTTTATTAAATTCATAATCATAATACAATGGTATCTTACTTCGTTTACCTCTAATTATATCATTACTTATCGTAATAGTGTCTACAATACTACCATTTTTAATAATGTAAGTCATACTATCCTTTTTATCTACGGCACATATTATTGTATTTTTATTTATTAATGATTTTAATTTAATAAATTGTAAGTGTAAATATCTTAGCATGTTATTTTGCCTCCATTTAAATATAAATTATATCAATATTGCTTACGTCATTAAACAATTTATCATTACTTTCATAATTCGCTACTCCTACAATTTGACCATTAAAATATTGCTCTAAATATTCTTTAATCTTTAATATTACATTTTCCTTATTAGTATCGTTACTATTATTAAAGAACATAAAATGTATTTTACAAGGTGTAATACTTATTATACAATTATTTATATTATCTATTGTAGTAGCATATATAGGTGATACCCTATGAAAATCAATATCTAATAGTTTACTGATTCCTTCTACTATTTTTGAATGATTATTTTTCTTGTCAATTAATAAGGCAAAATTCATATTGTCTTATCCACCTTTCGTAACTTCATCCTTTATTTTATATACCAATATTGATGTAAAATTATCTAATGCTCTCCAACTTGTTAGTTGATAAGGAAAATTTTTAATTGCATCTATTAAATCATTAGCAAAATCTTTTCTGCCTTTATTAAATGCTATTTTTAATCGTTCTTCATATTCTTGCTTAGTCATTATGTATTTTTCAACATATTCTTGTTCTTGAATTACTTGCATTATGTATTACTCCTTCCTATTATTTAATCACCTTAAAAGACACTAATTCATATCCTCTAGCATTTTGAATAGCTTCAGCCTGTGCTAATATTATTGCTTGTTCAGAACATAAAGCAACAATATTATATGTACAATTTACTGTACCATTCGTTAAGATTACTTCAAATAATTTATGTCCCATTTTATATTCCTCCTTCGTATTAATTATTTAATTATTATATTTATATTCTTATTATAGCATTTTAAATTTAACAATGCAAGAATAAATTTTAAAATATGAATAAATTTTTACTTTAAAACAAATACTAATTTAATAATCAATTCCTATTTTCAAATAAAAGAGGTGATTAAAAATGCCTTACAATGAATCAGAGCAAATAGAGAAAGAAGTGAAACAACGATCTGAGCAAGCTATTAGACAAATTACAACAGGTGGGTACTTACAGAAATTAAGAGTGGAACGTAATTTAAGATTGATTGATGTGAGTAATAAAATTAATATTAGTCCAAATTTTTTAAGTGAAATTGAAAAAGGGAAAAGGATACCTTCTGATTCTAATATTAGAAAACTTGCTAAATTGTATGATGTGGATGAAATTGAATTGTTCGATATGTACGATAAAATTGCTTTAAGTGTGAAAGAGGAATTAAAAGAGAATAAGGGATTACAAAAAACTCTTATACTTATTAGAGAAAGTGAAATGAATGGTGAGGATAAGATTAGATTGTATGATAGATTTTATGAAATGTATAAGAGTTTTTGTGAGAGTATGAATTGATTATCATCTTTCACTTTTATATTCATCTGCTAATTTTAATGCTTTTTCATATTCTTCAGGATTATTTTCTATTCCTCTATTCCATCCTGCACAAATAAAAATTAATTCATTAACATTTTTATATCTCATTGCTAATTGTGCTAATAAATCTGCTTCTTTAATGTCATTTATACAATCATATAGAATGGTTTTCTTGTTTGTATCAAAATTTATTTTATAAATTGAATAACCCATTATAATTTATTTCTACTTTCAATAATTTGACTGATATTTTTCATTATGTATCTCTCCTTTGATTATATTATATTAATGAATCCATATCTCTAAATTATTATTTACTGCAAATTGATACATTTTTATCAAATGTTTAGCATAATCTAACTTAAAATAGTCTGAATCATTTTCAAGGATATTATTAATTATATCTTTATTTTTTGTTAGATATTTTTGAATCTCCTCTGGAGTTTCGATTTTTGCATACAATTTACTACCATCTGAAAATTCATAGATTAATTCTTCTTTATTATTGATAATGCTTCTTGTCTCGTCATATAGACATGAACATCCTATTTCATAAAAACTTTCATTGGTTGACTTAGTAAATGTGGTTACTTCATTTATTTCTTTATCATACATCATAAAACCTGTTAATAATTCAATCTGTTCTTTTATATTTTCAATGTTTATAGTTTTATCAATTGGTCTAAAATGTATCCGTCTACTCATCAACATTTCCTCCTTTAAATTTATATAATATTCATTCTCTTGAAGAACATTAAATAATTCTTCAAGAGAATTATAAAACTAAACTAACAATTACATCCAATCATCTTAGAACTACCATTAAAACTATTACCACTCTTATAACCTGCATTTCTTGCATCAGCATCCCTATTAGCAGTTATTTTACTTCTTTGTCCTGTTCTTAACTTCATTTTTTCAACTTCTGCAACAACTAAAGCATCCTTGACAAGCACTAATCCATATTCCTTACAAGATTCTACTTGTACTCTAAATTTATCCTCTAATCCCTTCAACCAACCAATAATAAAATCATTCTTTAATCCTGCTGATTTACCATTCTTCTTATTAAGTTTAACATATAACTTACTTTGATGTTCTATTGTTCTCACAGCACAATTATAAATTTCAGTGGCAATAGCAACATCTTCCTCTAATCCAATGATACATATTCTGGTTTTAACGCTTCTAAAAGATGTAAATGATTTACAACGAAAATTGTTAGAAATAATATGTGCTAGTTGCTTTTTCCACCATGCCATTCTGGAGGATTCATCAATGGAGGTATTTAAAACATTCTTAGTATTTGATATATCAGATTCAGCAACGTCATTCATAGTTAGACCATGTTTTAATAAAAGCATTTGTGCTTTAAGAAAAGAATTTTGTGATTCATCTGCTGAAGAATTATTCTCTGCAAGTGCTAAGAGTTTCTTGACTTTAGTTAGGATACTTTCTTGTTGTTGCTGTGTCATTATGTAAAACCTCCTTTTGGT
>Ga0209728_1000613_pt1 | contig 26836 bp, 26 predicted proteins | sample RifGroD1_FD_183997 | JGI IMG/M metagenome (GOLD analysis project Ga0209728, IMG submission 183997) | Groundwater microbial communities from Rifle, Colorado, USA - Groundwater D1 (SPAdes) (version 2) | ecosystem: Environmental > Aquatic > Deep subsurface > Groundwater | place: Rifle, Colorado... | reverse complement strand
TTTGGAGAGCAAGGAAGACATTGGAGTCCACATATTAATTGTTGTATTAGTCATTATTGCGAAACACTCGATGATGTAATAGAACTATTGGGTAACATGTTTGATCAAAATAATTTTGATAATTAATATAATAAGGAGAATAAATGAATTACTGTAGCGATATAAAATGCCAAAGAATTACCTCATGCGATTACCCATGTGAAAAATATACTGATCATATAATTAATCTATCACTAAATAATAATGACAAAAAGGAGATTGTGATAATGGATTATGATATTAAAGATGTTCTCATATATGATGTTTCTGATCCATCATATTTAGAAATAGTAAATGGATTAAGAATGCCAAGTGATGCTATAAATTTTAGGTTGCTACTTGAATATATGAGCGAAAAGAATGAAGAATTTTGCAAAGAAGAAGGTTTATGTGAGACTTGCAGAAGTGAATTAGTTGAAGTAAAAGAATCAAGAGGTGAGCACTTTGGTAGAGAGTGCTATGAGAGAATTGTGGTTTGCCCTAAATGTGGATAATAAATCAAGTGTAAAAATAAAATTTAGGAGGAATAATAGTGGATGAATTAAAAGAGATTACATTAAAAGTTAATTTAGACAGTTATAAGGCGTTGCAAAACTATTTACACAATGAGCTTGCGATATCTAAAGAAGATATTGAAAAAATGCTAGAAAAGTTAATTGGTAGAATTATTAATAATAAAATAGAAGATGGAGAGTTTTTACATAAAAGTGTTGATAAAATTGTTGCAGATTCTATTTATAGACTAGAAAACAGTAATACTTGGCAATTAGAGAAACGTATAGATCAATATATTGAAAAAGCAATTGGAGAAAAGATAATGAAAAGAGTTAGAGAACAATTAAATGGAGTAAATCTTTAGGAAACATTATGATTCATAATCCTATTCTCCCTAATAACTCTATTTTTAAAATTTTCTAAATTAGGTTTTAAATTGTTCAGGAATGCTGTAATAGTAATTTCTCTTGCTATAAATTTCATTCTTCCACTAACTTTAATTTCTACTGATTCGACTGATTCAATTAATTCTTGATATGAATCTTTGCATTCTTGAAGTTCCCACGTTCTTTGTCTTTGCATTTTGTAAAATACTTCCTTTCACTTTCGATAATGATAATTAAAATAAGCACTTTCTCCTGAAACAAAATCTCTTAGAACTTTCTTTACAAAACCAAACGGATTCTTAATATAGAATTTAGCATTGAATAATACAGAAAGTGCTTCCTTTAATTGTTCTGCTGATGCATTAATTTCTTTAACTATTGTGGCAAATGTAATTCCCGCAGGGGATTCTGGATCAACTTTAGAATCTCCTAACACTTTAATCAAAGGCCAGTCTTCATCCTTCCAAAATTCTTCTTTTGAATTATTATCTTTTTCTGAACCCACACATACAGAATTAATAATTGTTGGTATACGTGTAATGATTGAGACATTTTGTTCAGCTTCTTGGACATCTTGTCTTTTTTTATCCACAGGTTTAGAAATTCCTAATAGTTTATACAATATATCTAAATCAATCCTATATGATTTTCCATGATACCAATCCTTAGATTCAAATTGTTTTGATATTAAAACTTTTTTATCTTCCAAATCTTTAATTGCTCTTTGAATTGTCTTAGTTGATTTGTTTAATTCTTCGGCCCACTGTTCTACTGTTTTATATACCCATAAGCATCCCTCTCTATATTTTGTTGCTCTATTTAACCAATATTTTAAACGAGACAATAATTCTGCTTGGGTCTGACCGAAGGTATCAACAACAGTTGGTTGGACTACAATTGGCATTTCATTAGGGATAATTAGATCCATCATAAAAACAATTCACTTCTTTCTAGCATTTTTTTAAAAAGGTAGTAGCAAAGCTAGAAGAAATGTGTTAAAATTAAATTAGAAATCTAATACAAGTCTTCTTGGGCCTTCTAAGATGTCGAGTTTGCCGACACAGCATCTTAGAAGGTTTTTGCATTTACCTATTCAATTTAATAATTTTACAAATTTTCCTCAATAAAAAAGTTAGTAGCATATGTTTTCATACAGCCACTAACTTTGACAACTTTCTTTTAATTATTACCAAAAATATAGACTTGATTTTTTTCTATATCTGACTATAATTAATATCAAGAGCGTCAAGTAAATGTTGGTTGAAACATTTGCTTTTAAAGCCTGTCAAGTCCTTGCAAGACCTGATGGGCTTCGCTTATTTTATTGGGATGAGTTTAAACATTCGACAACGTATGTCAAATCTCCTTTAAAGTATTTAAATTATCCACAGGTATTATTATACATGAAAGTTATCAACATGTGTATAGAAATTTTGACAAAATATTTTATGCGAAAAAATAAGCCCAACTAGAAGCATACTTAATTGTATGACTAGTTGGGCCTTTGTTGTTTTCACTTTAATATTATTACCTAACACTAACTGGCAACCATATTTTCTCCTTAATTGCTAACCTTTCATTTTCCATTTTAATCTCAGTAATTATTTTATCACACTCATCTCTTAATTCTTGTCTTAAAGTTTTTAACTCCAATGCAGATTCCTTCAATTGAAGTTGTAAATATTTATTAGATTCCTCTAACTCATCATACTTAAATTCTAATTCATCAACTAATCCAATCCTTGTTTTCATCTCTTCATTTTCTTTTCTTAATGTTTCAATCAAATAATTTGAGTTATTTTGTGTTCCTTCTAATTCAGAATTTCTTTTAGATAATTTGTCAGCAGTTTCCTCTGCTTCTTTTCTTGTTTTATCAGAATCCTTTTTGTTGTTTTCTACTATATCAATTCTTTCTCTTAAAGAATCTAAAGTAATTTTAAAATCGTCTGTTAATGTTTGAATAGTTTCCATATGAAATCTTTTTTGATCTGCTTCACTTCTAGTTATCTCAGCAAACATTTGAATAATTCTCTCAGTATGTTCTTTTACTTTTATCATTTGAGGTGTTATAAGTTCTGATATTCCACCTGATTCTGCTTCTAATTGATCTTTTTTCAATCTGATGACATCTAATAATAAATCTTTTGATGTTAATCCTGTACGTGTTTGGAGCGAGGCCCATTCATTTTTGCCATCTTCATTATCTAGTCGAATAGAAAGTGATGATGGAGTTGATTTTCTAGTCTCTTCATTTTCATTCATAGTGATTCCTCCTTGATATATTTAAGATAATGTATACAATTTTAGTGGTAATAATGATAGGTATACTGATGTATACGAGTAAACATTTGTATACATTAATTATATCAAGAAAAGTTTAATTGAGCAAGTGATTATTAAAAATATGTTGCAATGTATGTGGTATCTCTATATAATATCCATAAAGGCAAAAATACCCCATACTATACTTTGGGGTATAATATGAAGGAGGAATTATTATGGCAATTCAAATTATCCCAATTGATACGGGTCGAAGCACTGTAAAATTATTAGAAAACAAATCGTTCAGGTCTGTAGTAGGAGATTGGCATCATAGAGAAATATCAGATGGTGAAGAATATGAAGTAATTATTAATGGAAAAGATAAATATTTTGTAGGACAATTAGCTGTAGATGAATCTGTAGCTCCTGTGGAAATGAACACAGCATCAAAAATACACAATCAAACTAAAGTTCTTTTTCTCACTGGAGTCGCAATATCTCTTACTGAAAACAACTCTAATTTATTTATTGTGACAGGAGTTCCAGTTGATCAATTTAATACTGCAACAAAAGCTGCATTAGAGAATCTTTTATATGGTAAATATGACATACAAATTAATGGAGAACATAAGAAATTTTGCATTGACAATATTACAATTATCCCTGAAGGAGTGGCATCTTTTCAACACGCATTATCACTAAATGAAAACTTGGCAATTGGTAAAAAGAGGATTATTGATTTAGGAAGTTTAACAGTGAATTATTCAACCCTAAATGGCACGAAATTCATAACTAGAGATTCTGGAACAATAAAGTTTGGGACAATTAAATTAAAAGGTAATCAAATTGATAGTTCTCAATATGTAGAAAAAATTATTGCAGAACTTTCAGAAAAGTTTTCAGATTATGATGAAACTGACCAAATTTTACTTACTGGTGGTGGAACATTGCAATTTAGCGACTTATTAAAGAAATATTATCCAAATTTATCTGTCATATCTGATCCTGTTTTCGCTAATGTACTTGGTTTTCATAAAATGGGAGTGAAGAAATGGGCAAAAGCGCAGGTGAACTCAACGGAAGAGTAAAAAGAAAAGGTGTTTATTTTAATTTAGATGATGAAGATGAATTATTATTATTTAAGAAAGCAAATGAGATAAAGAATTTTAGCAAATGGGTTAAGAAATGTTTGATTAATGATGGAGTTGGAATTAAGGAAGTTAAGGTAATAAAAGAGGGTAGTTTAGTGAATGATAAGGCAAAGAAGAGGATAGAGAAAGATGATATAGATGATATGATGATGTGATATAAAAGTATAAGACATGGCAAATGTGCTGTGTCTTCTTTTTGTTTGGAATAGTATGTAGGAATATTTGGGGTATTGTACGTGGTATTAGTGGAATTGGAGTAGGAATATGTTGGATAGTATGGGGTATTTAAATTGGAAATTATTACAATACATAAAGTCCAAACTGACATTTATATACTTTGATATACATTGAAAAACATTGAAAGCAAAGCGAGGTGATTAATTAAATGTTGAGTAAGGTAGAGATAGATATTCTTCAACATTTAAAAACTGAAGGATTAATTGATCAAATGAACAGTAGGACGATTCAGAATATTAGTAAAGGAGTGGGATTAAATTACTTCAGAGTTCGAAACAATGTGACACATTTGTATATGCTTGGGTTAATTAATATGGGGTTCAAAGAAAGGCAGAGTAATAGTTTTTACATTACGGCAGAAGGACAAAGAAAAATCCCCAAGTGAGGGGATTTGGTGAATGGGTAGACTAAACTCATTTAATATGATGAATCATATTTATGCACACATACATTTAATTATGCAAGTACCATCTATTTAGGAACTATCGGTAAATAATGGAATGCTACCAAACCAAGTCCAATAAGTATTTTTATAAGTGCTGGTGACATGAAAATCAACTCCTTCCAATACGATAATTTTAGTATTAACGTAAACTCAAATACTTATACATTAAAGGGGAGGTTTTAAAATGATTGTTAGAATTAATAACTCAGTTGTGAATCCACCTTATACTCAACCATTATTAATTATTGAAAAAGATTTATTAGTAAATCAATGGATTGAAATAGGTAAAAAAATTGAAAAGATATTTAAAAATTATCTCGTTCCAACATCGGTTTTCTTAAGCATAATGAATTTAACTTCTCCTGTTTTTGCGGCAATTGCATCAACTCCTGCCGCCCCTGTCGGAACATCAAATCTAATCATTTCGTTGTGGCCTATCATTACAATGGTTCAAGATTTAGCGTTGCCTGTAGGAATTATCGTATCAATATGGGGAATGGTAGAAATGATCATTGGTTCTCCTGGGTGGAAACAAAAATTGAAATTTGCAGTAATTGGATATATAAGCATGTTCATCATACCTACATTTTTTGTTGCTATTCATAATGCTTTTAGCACGGTTCAAATAGTAGTTCCTAAGTAAAGGAGATAATCATTATGATTAAATTCCTACAATATCCTGTAACTGCTAAATTTGGGGCAATTGATAGAATTCATAAGACTGCTCATTCAGGGGTTGACATCGGAAGTCCCATGTTGACTCCTGCCCAATCTTTGACAGACGGAGTAGTTAGCAGAATAATCCATGACAATATTATTGGAAATGGCATTGGAGTAAAATTAGAAAATGGCAAAGAATTAGTTTATGGGCATCTGTCTCAAATTAATGTTACTTATGGGCAACATATTAAAACTGGAGATATTATGGGATTAACTGGAAACACTGGAAGAAGCACAGGGCCACATATCCATATTGGCCTTATATCCTCAACTGGTCAATATCAAGACCCTAGCAATTATCTAGCACAAAAAACAACTGAAACAGGATTTTTGCAAAATGCTTGGCACATACTCACTACACCTGGAACTGATTTGTTAGATGAAGCTAAACAAAGCATATTTAATAAATTCTTATCATTCATATCCGACTTTTTTCATTGGATTATACAAAATAGTGATTATGCTATATTAGTCGCAATGATATTTGCATTACTTACTATATTTGGTTCTAAAAAAGCAGTAAAAGGAGTTTATTGGACTTTTGCTTTTTATATTATATTAAAAATGTTGGGAGTGACTATATCATGATTTTTGCAGAAAAACTTTCAACTATTAAGAAAATTAATTGGTTTACTATTGTTAATCCAAAGTATGTAAGATTTAAAATTATACCAGATTCTTCAGCAAGGAATTATCGCACAGAGGATTTTGTTAAAACTATTTCTGATCAATTTAAACTTCCAATCGACAGAATTATAAGACAAGCAATCTTGCCTAGAGGATATAAAATACAAGAAAGAGCATCTTTTGAAATAGATTTCAAAAAAGACAATGTAACATTTTATATCAGCGTTCCAGAAACAATTGCTCCTTTGATTTATAGAAGACTAACATCTATTTGGGATAAAACTACTGTTGAGAGAACAGAGGAGTCTGAAGAATTTAATCTAGATAAATCTGTAGTATATGAACTAGTCTATAATAAACATGATTTATATTCTCTTCATACTGATGCAAAAGATAATTTACCACTCGTATCATTAATTGAGGCAGGAAGATTAATAGGCGAAAATGAAAAGGCAAGATTATTTTGCTATCTTGATCCAATATATCAATTAGCTTGGCAAGGAGAATTAGATGAAGCGTGGGACAAATTAAGAAGTGGGAATGCTCCTAGAAAGTGGAATCAATCGTTTAAGAATATTACTTTTACAATTGCTATTGGATTGACTGAATTTATAAGGGAAATAATTATTGGGTTGAGTGATTTAATTAGTAATGGAGAAGATCAAAATATTTATGCAAAGAAACCTTCTGATCCAGAAGGGCAAAAATATACAATTGAAAATCTATCAAATGCTACAAAAGGAAAAAGAAACAAATCATCTATGAGAACTTATCTTTGGGTTGTAGCAGAATCAGATGAAAATTCAAGAGCAAATACGATTGCAAAAACAATTGCTAGTAGTTTCCATGACATAAGCCTAGACAACGAATTAACACCATATCAATTAAGAGGCAAAAAAGCAAATGAAGTATTAAGAATCATAAATACTCACAAATCTCCTAGAATTAAATTAAATTATAATATTATGTCATCAGCAGAAATATCTAAAATAATTCAAATTCCTGGCAGAGAACTTCAAGAAAAATATCCTGAAATTGAAAGAGTCGAATTGGCAGAAGTTGAAATTGGTAATAAATTCTTAGATGAATCAAAAGGAATTGAATTAGGTATTGCAACTTTCAAAGGAAAAACTATTAAAGTATACCAACCTGTAAACGATCCAGATGAAGCGTGTTTGCCAAATGTGGGCATCGGTGGTATGGGGCAGGGTAAAACTAAGGGACTGTGTGCAAACTGGCTCATAGGTGCTTATTTGAAGGGCTACGGAGGTTTAGCAATCGACCCTAATAAGCGTGAAATAGGGGATCAAATAGAATTTGCTGTTAAGGCAGGAATTATTAAGAAAGATGATTTTATTAGAATAGATTTGGGTCAACAGGCATTTTCATTAGATTGGTGTGAAACATTACATGATTCTAGTACAAAAGCTAGATTAGCTGGAACGGCAGTTGATTTCTTTGGTGTAAGTGATGATACTACTGGACAAACTGAAAGATTTTTAAGAGCATCTATAATTGGAATGACTACAGGTAAAGTATCAGAAATTATTAAAATTTTTAATGATAAAATTTATCTCAAACAAGTTATTGAAGGTATGGATGAAGGATTAAATAAGACAACATTAAAAGAATTTGAAGGTATGAGTGACGGTATGAAGGGGAAAATACTTTCCCCTATTTACAACAGATTGAATAAGATATTATCTGACCCGCATTTGGCTAACTGTGTAAATTCAAATAATAGTTTAGATATGGTTCAATTAATGTCTCAAAGGAAAATTATAGTATTTGATGTTCCTAGTGATGATTTAGATAAGTCTGCAATAGATGTAATTATTAATTTGCTTTGTTCTAAAATTGATATTGCTATGAGATTAAGGAAGAAAATATATGGTAAAAAGGCAGAATTTCCTTTCTATATCATGCTTGATGAACCCCATATGTATTTACGATCATCTTCTATATGGGAAGCCGCCGCAGTTGAGAGTCGTAAATGGAAAATTGGTTATTTTTGGACATTTCATTACTGGGAACAAATCCCATCTAACTTACAAAAAGCAATCAGAAATGCCCTACCACATTATCATCTTTATCCTACATCTAAATTGACATGGATGAGTTTAAAAGAGGAAATATATCCATTTGAATTATCAGACTGCCTTAAATTAAAACGTTGGCACGCCATCAACATAATTAGGAGTGGTGGAGAAAATACTGTGCCTTTTATTTGTAAGATGCAATTGCCACCTGAAAAGAGATTCAAGGTTAAAAAAGAAGAGTGAGTTTTTGACTTGCTCTTTTATTTTTCCATTAAATTTAATATTTTCGGTATAAATTGCTTTGCATTTGTGTAGAATTGTGATAATATCAAAAATATAATGAAAAGGAATGATTTTTATGCTTATTGATATGGTGAATAAATTGGTTGATAAAGAAATGGAGGATATTGACGTGGGTAAAAAGAATAGAGTTGTCAATTTTCAACCGCAAATAGAAACCACTAAAGAAGAAGAGTTAGTCATGACCCAAGAACTAGAAACACATTCACAAATTGCCGTAGGTTTTGAAAATCAAGACGATAATTGGGAAGATTCTCAAGATAAAAGTGAACAAACTATAGACTTAAATCAATTAGGTATTAGTGAATTTAACCAAGAGTTTAAACAAATTCAAGAGCAAAAAGATTCAGATGATGAAGCAAAGAAAAAAATGAGGGAAAGAAATATGATGAATATGCCTAGTTTGAGCAATAAAACAAAATTTGCAGAAAATGGTGGTATTTGGTCACTACCAAATTGTCAACCCGTATATCGTAATGGTTCTATCTATAAATGGATCACAACATTAAATTGTTATCAACTAAATGAAATGTACTCTAGTAAAACCCCTTCAGTGGTATACGACCAATCCATCCAACGTGGTTCGCGTATTACAGCAAAAGGCGAAGAAAAACCATTAATTTATGCTTCTAATGTTAAAACTATTTTATCAAAAATGCTCGACAATTCTATGGATGCTGGTCAGGTATTACTTAATTATGCAAAAGAATATCCTGAACCATTAAATTTTAATGAAAACGACAATAATACTTTATCAGGACAACATGCTTTAACCATTTGTGATGCTGCCCATAGGTTAGAAAGCATGAAGATTTGGTGTAAAAGGTTCAAGAAAGATCCTCTTAGTATAAAAGACCCTAGAGAATTCTACATGCCCGTGGTAATATTTAATTTATCGCACTCAGAATCAGAAAATCTATTCGTAGAGGCAAATTCAAAAGGTAAGACTGTTAGTCGAACTAGACTTGCTTTCCATGACGTTTTTAATGAAAATCGTAAAATTGTTAATATAGTTGCTAATCAAAGTTTACTCAAAGGTAAAATAGAGTTAGTTTCTGGAACAATTTCAAAATCAAGTAACAAAATTATCACCTATAAAACTCTTCTTGATAATGTATCACAATTTAAAGCATTGAACCCCAAAGATGCAGAAGAAATTGGTTTATATCTCGTTGAGTTTTGGAATGAACTAATTATCAATATTTTTCCAGAAGCAATGGGTAATGTTGATATTGCAACAAAAATGGAACAGAAGAAGCAAACATTTATTTTAGAAAATATGTTCATATCAGGTTTTTTTGCTCTTGCTAACAGATTACGCAATGAAGAAAATTGGAAAGATAAACTTAAAAAGTTAGCAGATAAAAATTTCCTAAGTAGGAGTAACCCTATGTGGAATTTCTGTCTAAGGGAAGGTTCAAAACTTGTAAACTCTTCAAAAGTTCAGAAGGATATCGCTGAGAAAATCGTTAATTATGTGATGGAATAAAAAAGGTAAAAAAAGAGGACTGATATTAATTTAAAATATCAGTCCTCTTATATATTATTTATCAAATATTTTCCAAACCATCTTTTCTCCTGTCTCTGGATGTATCCCTGCTGATTTTTGTATATCACTACAACATCTAGATATATTATTTGCAGATATATTATATTTTATTGATGCTTCTAACATACTCTCAAAAATCTCATTTGTTGTTAAACAAGTTACCTTTTTCTTACAAGATTTATAATTTTCTACTTGAGCGTTGCTTAAAATACTTTTAATTTCATCCCCTGTTTTTAAAAGATATTTATTATAATACATCCAGACTAACGGCTCGCCAGTTATTGATTTACCTGCTGATTTGTGCTTCCCTTTACAACACGCAGAAATATTTGGTCTAATTGTTTCTCTGCCATTTAAAGAAGCTTCATATATTGAATTGAATATTTCACCAGTTGTTATGCAAATTACTTTCTCACATATTTCTTCTTTTGGATTATAATTACACCATCCTAATTCAGTTCCTTTTTTAAGATAATTCCTTATTGCTCCACTGCTTAAACTTAAATTTTCACCTATCTTAACTATACTTTTAAGTCCTTCATTCCACAAACCACACGCTACTTTAACTAAATTTCTGCATCCTGCTTCCTGTACCTTTAACCAATCTATATCTTCCTCTTTAAAGTTTAATAATTTTTGTAATTTACTATTCATTATACTATTTTTAATCCACTCTAATTCACTTTTTCTGCAATCTAAAATTATATAATGATTGATGCTGTTTTCTCTAGCCAACCATTCCTTATTTAAGTCATTTTCTTGTATATCATCTAACGAACCCCATTTACCTCTTGTTTCTTCGTAATGTTGATTTCCTTGGCACTCACAAATTCCATTAATTCTGTTTATGTATAAATCATATCTATAATTATTACACCATCCAAAGGTTGTTTTAGACAATTGAATTATAAACGTTTCGAATAACTGTTCTAAAACATTTATCATAACCTTCTCAGGGATACTAACCCCATCTCCACAGCGATTGCAACCGAAACCGTGATTTACCAAGTTAGAAATTTTAATCGTTTTTTCATAATCACAATCGGGACATTTAACTAACGCATATTCTCCTGATCCAAAAGAATATTTATGTGCATCGTCTTTATTTACAAAGAAAGATATTAAATGAGGATGAGTAAGAAAAATAGTGTTACATAAATCACAATCAAGACTTCCCTTTTGTCCTCCTGTAAAAGCACTTATACGTTTTTGTTCTGGTTTATGTTCTATATTGTCTAAGCAATTGAACCAATATCCTTTTTTATTAAAACCACTTGATGCATAACTAACATCTTTAGGACTTAATTTATTTCCGTCTTTATCAATATTTAAATCATCATTCCAACGATTAATTATTATATCTGCCTTATCTTTATCTAAATTATTATAGCACCATTCATAAAAAGATACCCAATGTTTAAATCCAGCACTACCACATCTTACACAATAATATTTTCCATCTTCTTTAACTTGAGAAGTATAATCTGACCATCTGATCCCAATCAATAACTCTCTACAACCATCGCATTCCACATCTACCAACACTCTAGATTTTTCTTGTAAATCTTCTGTTTTTACTTTTATTTTTGTTCCTTTTTCAACAATCAAAGGTTTTTGTTTTCCTTTTATTCTTGGGACTTCATATCCTTTATCTTCATACCATTTAATACTTTTACTACCTAAAGTTACCTCAACCTCTTTTGTTAACAACATTATTTATCATTCTCCTTCCAATATTAGAGATAAAATGGAATAAGGACAACCGTGTATTGGCACAGTTGTCCTCGTTTTACCCTTGACATGCTTCGAATCACATCAAAGAACCATATTCAATCCAAAAATCCCAACAAAACAAAACAAAAAAAGAAGAGTCAAAAACTCTCCTCCACAACCCCAAAATCCCCTATATACATCCAACCCAAAAAATGATATAATAACCACCAATAACCACAACCTATGAGTTCCATCTATTTCTCTAACTCAAATACCACTACCTAAATACCCAACTGCTTCTATTTCTACTGTCTCTATATTATTTTCTGCTTTCAGGAAGAGATTAAATGCATTAATCTTCTTCCTCTTTTTTATTTGCCCTTCTTTAAACTCTTTATCTCTTCATTCGTTAAATACACAAACTCTGCTTGTTGAATTGGTAAATTACTCAACACTACTACAGTACAATCGTTTCTCAATAACCTTGCTCTACCTATAGCTTGTAACAACTCAGATTCTATGATATAAATTTGAATTTCTCTTAGCAATAGATCCTGTGAATAGGTATTAAAGAAAAACTCAAAACCATTTCTTTTTATTTTTGTATAATGCATTGTTGCATCATTTAGTTTTGGTTTTAATCCTAATGCATTAGCAAATAATAAATACACAATTTCACTAACATGAGGTGTCCCTATCACAGCAATATCCATACCTTTCATGCTGTCTAGTCCTGCTGTCGCTCCAAATGTAGCAATTGTATTAAATTTATTAGCTAATGATTTATATGTAATAGTCGGTAATTTCCCTACAATATTTTGTGCCAACGGTATTAAATCTTTATTTTCCTTAATTTGAAATCTACTAAAACTTTTTTGTGGATATTGAACTATATTCCCTTTTAATTCTACATCCCCTAAGTCAACCCAAATCATTTTATCACCGAATACTAATTTACATATTTCCTCATTTAGAGTAGCAGACATAAGTATTATTTTTTTATTTATTGGTAACACTCTTCTATTTACAAAACTAATAATTTCTTGCTTTTTAGAATTATAAGATTTAATAAAGTGAGTGCAATCTAAAAATCCTAAAACATTAGTATTAAAACTATTTGTGTGAGATAATATTACACTGTAGACTTCTTTATTTTTAATCAAATAACTAGGCATTTCTTGAATAATATTGAATTTTGCCTTCTTTACAGACATTAATAAATCATCAATAATATTTTGTGTCTTAGTAGAAAATACTTCCCTTTCCAATTTCATTAAATCTGCTGTATAAACATAATCAACATTAATCAAATTTGATAAAATATCTTCATCAATTATTACAGTATCATTATTTGTTTCTTGAAGATATAATAATTTTGAATGGGTAGTAATCAATGTTTTATTTGATTTTAAAGCAGATTCATTTTGAGCAATATATTCTTTCATTTTAGGATCTACTAATGCTAAATCATGAATATATTTTGTTGCGGCTCTATATGCTCCAATTTTATAAAGCTTACTAATTCTTGCACTTTGTTCTTCTGGCAATTCTGGAAGAGATGGAGTCATCACCACATCATTACCTGCTTCCAAACAACGATTATAAATCTCTAATTTTAATTTATGATTAGGAACCGCTATAGTTGTATTCTTAACATCAAGATACATTTGGGTCTTCCCTAAACCAGTAACTGCTTTTAAACAATATATTTCTCCTACTTTACCAGTTGCTTTGATTGTTTCAAAAGCACTTGATAAATCCATTTCTGCTTGTTCTAATGTTTTAAGGACAGGAGTATTTAAAACACTTATATGACCTCTTGGTATTTTAGCTTGCCATATCATATTTACAGCGTGTTCACATTCGTTCTTATGAGGACAGAAATTTGTACATCTTTGTGGAGTGTAATTTTTCTTTACAATGTAATTACACTGATATTCCCAATTATTAATATCATATTTTTCATTTTGAATTAATATTTCAAATAATTTCTTCCTTCCACCTTCAATAGCAAGTAAATTAGTTGCTATTCCAAACAGTTCTAAATGGTATGCCCAATGAGTATTATTAGAGAACTCTTTATAGAGTTTACAATTATCCTCTAAATCTTCCCAACTAAAATGTTTTACAAGATTATTTCTAACTTCTTTTGTATCGGTTACATTATATTTTGTTTTTGATGATTTAGATTTTGGGGCATCATTTATTGGTTTCGTAATTGTTTCCTCACTAAAATCAATACTATAGTTTTTGGTGATTTGATCGACACTCCTATAGTATATAATAGGATGAGTGTCCATATCACCAAAATTGACCAAATTATTGTCCATAGTATTATCACCATCTTCTTCAATTATTTTAATATTAGGCAAACCATTAACCATATTTATTCCAGTTACAGAACAAAAATCCTTTATACTCCTTGTGGCATGAGCATTATCAGAAGCATAAATGTGAGCAATCATGCTATCTATTAATTCAGGAATATTAATCATACTATCATAATTAGTGTATAATAATTCTTTTCCTCCAAAGAATAAATGACTAACATCTTTACATGCTTTATCTGCTTCAGGAAATAATTTCATTAATGCCAATTGAACTAATTCCCTTACTCTTTTATCTTCTATAATATGTTCTAATGTAAATACAACTCTAAATTTATTATTATTATATGCACTTGAAAATGTAGTATAAACAAATGCAGGAATGATATTATATTTGTCGCATCTTTCCAACATGTCATCAAATGTAAGTCCTTCATCGATATCTAAACAGAAAATCTGTTGTGATACAAATGTTTCGTTGTTTCTTATTCCATCACTAAAAACAGTTGGAGTCCAACTTTTACCATAAGGTTGAACAACATTTTTTGCAAATTCTTCAATATCAATTTCTGTAATATTTTTAGGAATGGATTTACTAATTGCACCTATTTCAATTTTTCCCTTTGGTTTCCGATTCCAACATACCGTGTCTAAAGATAATTTAATCATTTTTAATACCGCCTTTTCATATTTTATTTGCCTTGATTGTTAAAAGAAAAGCAGGAGGACACTAAGGCTTGTGTCATTCGGGGATCAACCTATCCTGCTTTTTTAGTTGTGTATTTCAACACAAAAAATCTCATCCAGTTGAGAATGAGATTACTTCTATTGAAATATTTACTTAAGTATTATTTCTATAGGATGGGTGTTCAAATCTTCAAAAGTAAGTTAAATAATAATGAATAGAGAGAAAAATTCCTAAAATCCTCTCTATTTTTACAATTATTGAATTGTCAGAACTTTTATTTACTACATTATGCTTCCATATGCTCGTTATTTCAAATCCAAATTTCCTTAATAATCCATTAAAATGCACCTTTTCTGCGATAATAAATTTATAAATAAATGGTTAATGGTTAAAGAGAGTATATTTTTATACTCTCTTTTATAAATATTATTTCTGTTTTTATGTCACAGTTGATTGTCTACTGCGACTTAAAGACCCTCTTCCAAATGTGCAAGATACTTAATCGTAGCAAACATTACATCTGACATTTTGGGAAATCCAGCCGATACTGATTGGTGAACCATATCAACGACTCTTTTTACTAATGTGCTATTTCTAGCCGATAATGCTGTTTCCGTAAAATCGTAATCATTATATAAGTCTAGATTTATATATAAGGGACAGACAAAAACCCTAGCATTATATATTGCATTGTCAAAGTTAGTGATTAGCAATTCGGCGAAGGATAAAAGCTTGTCTTTATTGCCATCACCATATATAGATTTTTTTACGAGTTGTAGCTGGCAGGTATTTTCCGTCAATCCGATGATTATCTTTACTGTAGGATTGTAGGCCAAAACACTATTAATCATCGGTAGATAATAATTTGTAATAATGGCTTGATGTGAGGATATTGACACTGATGCTGTATCATTTGACCCCAAATTAATAAAGACATAATCAACATTTGCATAACCTTTTTGAGTCATGTAATAAGTAAAGTCAAACTTATCCGTAGTTCCTAATCCTGCATTATAAAAATCATTAGGAAGCCCACCATATGTTGCATCTCTGCAATAGTTTTTTGCAGACCACCCAGAACGCCCTTCGTGCTTGGCTGTTGCAGTACCTCTACTACCAATAAACGATACAGGCATACTGTCTACAGCAAACAAATCCACCAAAGTTTGAACTTCTGTAGCACCATACTCAACTTTGCTATCACCAATAATTATTACTGTTTTCTCTAATAATGTGCTTCCTGCTGTTGCCGGAATTGCCTTTAATAAAAAGGATTTTGATACATTCGACTCCTCTAAATGATGCTCATAGGCGTGAATTGTAACAGTTTGATCAGTTACAGAAGACAGATTAAATCTTAAACTGTCTTCATATACAATTGGCGTTGTAGAATCACTTGTTATGTGATCAACAGTTTTAAGCATCTTTCCTTTAAGTATGTTCTCAAAATAGATATTCATTTCGTGACCGACCACCATAGGGATTACAGAGGGTAATACTAAATCAATATTACTTGCTAATTTATCATTGGTCACTGACGAAGCTTTTATCATTGCTGTTTCAACGGAATCTGTTTTTAGTGAAACACCATTCAGCGAGTATGTTTCTGCATATTCTACAAATGCCGTTCTACCTGTATATTCAACTTGGAACGTTGGCTTTGCCGCCAAGGGGGGGGACAGTAATACAAATGCTGTACCTTCAATTATCACCGCACTCGATATATATTCTGCGCTGTATCCTATTTGGGCCTTGTTCGCATCAAGAAATATACATCTTTGCACAGTAAGCACCGCGCCATTATTTGAAAAGTATATCGTATTTCCATATTCAGCAGAAACATAATGAGTTATGAAATATGTTGGTGCTGGCCAAAGTGTACCATCGGATACCAGAGTATAACCATCGACTATATCTGCATCATTTTTATTGAATCTATTTTTGCCAATGGTTGTGTCAATAAAGGATGCTTTTGCAGGGGTAACCGTTCCGTCACCTAATTCCGTTGCTTGATAAATCCAACCCTGAACCCATGCCGAACCGCTCCATTTGTAGACATAACCGTCATCAAGGTTTAGTTTTACTAATGCGTCCCCTGTCGGGTACGCTACGCCTATAGCCGTTAAATCAGCAAAGGATTCTGGCGTACCATCTGCAACAGATGCTATTTCAGCATCAACATAGACCTTACTCGTCTTAAGCGCAAGTTCCGTAGTAGTTTCTACCTTATACGACAGAAGATCTTCCTTTGCAGCATCCAATTCCACCTGACTTGCTCCTATTAATTGTTCTCCCTTTGAGTCGTTCTTAAAAAATCCTGCCAATTGTGTTCACTCCTTCTGTTTATATATTTATTTGATTTATTTTAATTATTGTTGATTGTAAATTAACTTTTTGAAAATACTCATACAATTATATTACTTTTTCCGACCTCTCTCATATCTTTTCTTACTTTCCTCTTTAGGATCATAATCGCACCACCCTAATTTAGCACCCTGTTTTAAATATCTTCTAATTGAATCTTTGCTTAACTTTAATTGATCCGCTATTTTTAATATATTTTTCATATTACCTTCCCACATAATACATGTTTCCTTAATTATGTTTTTGCACCCTGATTCATGACATTTTAACCAGTCTATATCTTCTTCTTTAAAGTTCAATAATTTAGGCAAATCTGATATCAGAATATTATTCTTAATCCATTCTAATTCACTTTTTCTACAGTCAATAATTATATAATTCTCAATACCATTTTCTCTTGCTAAATCTTCTTTGTTTTTATCATTCTCTCGTGTATTTTTTAATAATCCCCAATTACCTGTTGGTTGCACATAATGTTGTAATCCATGAGTCTCTATTATGCAATTTATTTTATTTATATAACTATCGTATTTAAATTTCCCACACCATGTAAAAGTTGTTTTTGATAATTGAGTTGTAAAATTTTTATCTAATAATTGTTCTAAAAATGAAAATAAGAATTTTTCTGGATAACTTATTCCATTACCACAGCGAGTACATCCGAATCCAGATGTTATTAAAGTATGAAATGTTATCGACTTTTCGCAACCACAAACTAGGCACTTCATTAAAATTTTCTTACCGTCTCCTGCTGAATGTTTTGATGAATCGTCTTCGTTTACAAAATATTTTATAAATTCAGGATGAGTAATTGCTATTATGTTACATTGGTTACAAGTAATACTCCCTTTTTGACCACTAATAAAACTACTTAAAATCTTTAACTCTGGGGTATGTTTATGATGATCTAAACAATTAAACCAATAACCATTTTTATTTATTCCGTGTGAAGCGTAACTAACGTCTTTAGGACTCAATGCCTTGCCACTTTTATCAATATTTAAATCTTTACTCCAGCGATTAATTATTGTATCTGCTTCTTCTTTTGTTAAATTTGTATAGCACCATTGATGAAATGATATGCTATTTTTTAATTTTGTCTTTCTACTATTTTCTCCTCCAAATAATTGAGACGCACATTTCTTACAATAATATTTTCTATCATCGTGTACTGATCTTTTATAATTTTCCCAAAGTACATTTGTTAATCTTTTACTACAACCGTCACATTCAATATCAACTTTTTTAGTTGATTTGTCTTGCAAATCAGTAACCATAATTTCAAAGCTGTCGCCCATTTTTGTAAATATATAACCTTTTTCTTCAAAACGGTTTTTATTACTTGAATTCCATCTCATTATTACTGTTTTATTAATTAACATTGTTGTCATTCTCCTTCCAATATTAGAGATACAAATGGGAAAACAACCTATGTATTGGCATAGGTTGTTTTAATTACACTTGTTAAGCTTGCAATCTTAACAAGAAACCATATAATAAATACTATTTAATCTTTTAACACTCCCATACACCAATAATCAATTCCCGTTTCAATAATTTTGAATTCTGTCAATGGTTTTTGGATCATGTTTACACCAACATCAATTATTAACTCACGGTCAGCCTTAAATGGGATAGGGTCGCTATCGTTCATAATAATTGTGCAATCTTGTGAACTAATGAAATTAAAAGACATCGCAATTACACTTTTAGTTTTGTTTAATGACCATTTTTGAATTAAACATTCGTTTGCTGTAGATGTACCTTCTTCTCCGAAATAATTCGATTTAAAATTGCTAGAGCTATTTGCCATTTTACATTCCTTCTTTCTTTTATTTCTTGTTTTTATTCGGATAAACTAATCGTATTGTTTTGGAATAATTAATTTAAATAAAAGAAGCCACCTCATATCAAGATGACTTCTAAAACTTTGTTATTTTATGATATTTTCATCCTCTGAAGCACAGTCGTAGCAATGGTTTCAGGATGTGTAATATTGTGATATGCACAGAAATAGGCATAGATTGAGTTAGAATTATGTTTGTGTTTTTGAGTGGTTTATATGGTGTTTTAATTTGTGATATTTGTGATGATTTACATTTCAATAAAATCAAATTTTAATAATATACTTCTAAATCCAAAATAAATTGCAATGCAAAAATTTGTATATATTTTATTTAATTTTTCTAACATTAATTTCATTAACTATTCCACCTCTTTATTTTCATCTATTTTATATTTTCCACTTATAAAACTAGATAATTTAACGAGGACTTCTTTACCGTAAAAAATATACGATCCAAGCATAAGCATGTAAGTTCCAGTAAGAAGAGAGACATCTTGCCCATTTACATTAATTACAATTACGTTAGGATTCAATCTTCCTATAAAAACAACTCCAACAAAGCAAAATATTACTATTAATCCCTTTAATACTCCTTGCCAAAACTTAACTTTATCAAATTGTTTTTGGAATAGTGAACTTATTGAACCTAAGACGATATTTATTATTACCAAACCTAACAATGATGCTCCTAAGTATAAAGTTTGAATATCCATTTAAATTCCTCCATTTTTATTATTTCCCAAATATTTTCATTACACTTTCCCAACTTACACTCTGTCCTAAAGCGGCAAAAACAATTATGCCAGCAAATACAAAGCAACCTTTGATAATCCATCCTCCTAGATCAGATTGCCAAAATTTTTCTTCTTTTACCCTCTCTATTTCTCCCTCACGATCTACTCTCTCTGATTCCCTGTCTAGGATACGTCCATCAATCTTAGCTAGCGCGATATTTTGTAAATCTTGATTCTCTGCTAATTTTTCAAGTTGTTTCATAGATATTTCTTGAAGTACAACCACACGAACAGTTAGCTCTTTTATATCAGTTATTGCACCAGTATGCGTATCTAAAATCTTATTCACATTTGCAAACTCCTTTTCAATACCTGAATGTGTGCGATTGCAAGCATCATTAGAAACATTTTCTGACATATCATTCACCAATCCTTCCATAAAAGCTTGCCCCTTTCTAATTTTTGTGGTACAATAGATTAATGGTTGTAGTGCTAGAACATTACAACCAGAGCAGTCTAGGAATCGGGCAGTATTCCGAAGACTGCGACTACATAAACAACTGAATATAAAAATAAATAATCCTCTAATTATAATATAAATTTTTAATAATATTTGATTAGTCTATTAAGCATATAATTTTATTTTATATGCTTAATAGTGTTTTATTTATTATCCTTGAAGATAATTACTTACTGCAATTAAAGTATCAGATGCTAAATTTCCTGATAAATATATCTCACCAGAAACATTTAATTTTGGGCCTCCTACTACAATAATCTTCTTTGATTTTAAAGCGTAAGAATTTACAGAAGGAGAAGCGTTACGACAAAACATTGCACATGATTTATTTAGATTGGATAATATTAAAGCTGAACTATAATCAGCAGAACTAAAATATACAATACAGCAATCCATTTTAAATTCACTTCCTTGATTATTATTATTTATTGTTTGTATAGTTGAAATATTATTATCTTTATAAACATAATCAACTCCAAAGAAATAAACACATATACTCTTAGCAATATTTATAGCAATTTCTTGTCTCGCATTTGGATCTGCTAATTTAGCATTATCATCCTTATTGTCTAAAAACGCAGTTTCTAACAATACAGCAGGAATACTTATTGTTTTATCTCCTACTTTATATTCCGTGTTGCGTAAAACTTGAAAATTAGAGACTTTAATTCCGCGATTATAAAATAATTTCCCCATTAAAGGACTCAAAATTTTTGCAAATCTTTCTGAATTTCCACCAGTTCCAAAAATATGACACGTTGTTCCATATGCCTGAGAATTAAATGCGTCACAGTGGCAACTCAAAAACAAATCTACTTTATTATCATTCGCAATTTTGCATCTTGTATTTAGTGAGGCATTAAGGGAAGAACCATCTCCATTTACTTTTGTCCCATCACGAGTCATAATAACTTTTATGTTGTTAAGTTCAATTAATGATTTTGCACGTTTGCAAATATCCAATACAATATCTTCTTCATGAATTCCAAATCCAGAACATCCTGTATCTGCATTTGGAATTGATTGATGCCCTGCGTCTAAAACTATAGTATACACAATATAAAACACCTTCCTAAATAAAAATAAACAAATAAAAAAGAGATAATTTAAAAAATTACCTCTAAAATACCATTATCAAAAAATATATCTACTAATTTAATAAAGATTCTTTTATTATTTTCCCAAGCCAATTTCCGAAAATATGTTTTCCTTTTGTGTCCAAATGGACTTTATCTTCCTTCCAAGTTAATTGACCCTCAATATCCTTACTTGAAATATAAATACAATTACTTCTCTTTTTTGTTATTTTATACAAAACATTTCCATACATACTCGTATCAACTTTAGTAGTGTTATTTTTTGGAGATTGAAGTAAAAATATTTTTACACAAGGGTCATTTACTCTGATTTTATCAATTAATTTCAAAATATTTATTCCAAATAAGAATTTATTCATTAACCAATTATTTGCATCATTTATTCCATACCCAATGATTACACAATTAAAATACGGGTCTTTAAACGGAATATTTCCTACTACATAATGGTATCTTTTTAAACCATCAGAAGAACTATAACCGGGATCAGAAATACTATGAATTTCAACTCCATCCAGACCTAAGAAACGAAGAAAATCATTGTCTGCCGATGCCCAACTGTCACCAAAGTACCCTAATTTGAAATCCCCTGACCATTTATTAATTACAGCAGTTTTATCAATCAGGATATTTCTGACCTTTAAAAAGTCAACACCATTTCTTTTATTCTTAAAGTTGGTTGACCAAAATCTTAAAAATGCGGTATGTTCTTTATCTTCTAATTCAGTTGCTATAGTTATGATATTTAAACCATTTTGAGGTAGCATTATTCTGTGTGTCCAATTATCTCTATAATCATCTATCATAACCGCTATACCGCCTGAGTTATAAACATCCACTTCTACGCCTAGTGATGTTCCTGTAAACTTAAATTGTAAAGCACTGCCGCCCCAACCAGAGTATTTACCATTATCATCTATCCATCTTCCCAGCCATGTTAGAGCTGAATTTTCACGAGAGATAATTTTCATATCTTTTACCACCCATTCATCTTTACTAATATTCAATATTTTACCATGAGAATACTATAAAGTGAAGGGAGGCAAAAGATATATTTTACTAATCTAAATAATGTTTTGCATATACACTAAACTGTGTATCGGCTATTTGTAAAAATCCTTGAGTCTGTGGGTGTGTGGCTTCTACAGGCAACAATTCTGTTTGTGTTGCTCTAGGGTTTACTAATGTTACTGTTTGACCAAAATTATAATCTCTATCCATTTCTAACGCCACTGGAGTAAAATATAGTTTTGTATACCCACTTAAGAGAGTATATAATCTGCTCATTAGGTTAAATACTTTTCTATCTTCCTCTAATTCCCACGCACCCTGATTAACCGCATATCCATCTGTTCCTGTCTGCACGCCTAATCCATCCTGATTCCCTCTAAATAATGTAAAAACAATAGAAATCGGAATAGTCGCATCATCTTGTCGGATATAATCAACCATTTGTTTTATATTATTAGCATTTGATGTTGGATCTAATGTAATTCCATTTGTTCCTAACCATATTTGAATCGCATCAGGATTAATTCCTGTATGAGTTTTGTAATAACTCCAATTAAAGCGAGTCCCATCCCAAAAAGGATTAACTCCTTCCCCCTCAAAAGTATAACTAGTTCCAGTTAAATAAGTTAATGAAGACCAACCACTTCTTCCTTCATGCATTTCCCCTACTGCAAGTCCTCTTGTTCCTACAAAATTTAATTTATTAGAAGATAAACTTCTAATTTCAGTCATCCAAGGTTTAGGAGTAGATGTTGTATTTGTCAGACTATCACCTATTGTTAAAACATTTTTAACTACAGATAAAACATTAGATATAATTTTAACTGTGCTTGTAGCGGATTTTACCAATGACATGTTATTATCATATACATTTAGAGTTAGAGCATATTCACCAATCGTCCCACTTGTTCCTTTTACAGAAAACTTTCTTTTCATATTATGTCCTACTAAACAAATCCACTGAAAATGATAGTTTTCGATATTCCCACACCACGATACTTGTTTATTGTAAAGCTCGATTGTCCTGCCTACGGCTACACAAATTTCACTTGGTAAAAACAATAAGAATTCTTCAGAATTAGTTGATGTTGCTAATGGAGCATTATATGTTTTAAGGTAATAATAAGGCTCTGGAGTTGTAGGAGATGTACCTTCTTCTATTTGAGCAATTCCAATTTCTAGTTCTGAATTTATAAAAGTAGTTTGTTTGTAAAATGTATTTGGTGGAGTAGTATAACTTATATTTGGAGTGATGTTTTGGACACCACTTATAAAAACTTTTCCACTATCAAAAAATGCTATCATTCGACTTGTTTTATTATTGACATATGCGGTATTTTGTGTAACAGGCATAAAATCAGAATATGAATCAAGAGGATTAGAATATGGTAGGCCATCTAGATAACTTATATATCCTGACGTAAGAGTTAATGGATTTAATAAATTCTTCAATGACTGTTTAAAGAAATCTGTGCTTGCTATAGAAATAGCATTATATGCAATCAAATCATTAGTAATAGAGCGTGGTTTAAATATAGAAATATCAACATTGAAATATTGGTCAAATTCTGTCGCAAGAACTCCTTTTTCAACTTGAAGATTAAAAGTTAAATTGACAAATACAGTGCCAGATGCAATATATGCATAGCAAAAAGCAATATCTTCAGTTGGTATGCCCGTGGACTTTTTTGTTGCTTGAGTAAATGATGTAAATACTGTATTAGATTTATTTCTCAATCCCAATGTTGGAGTCGTGCTACTAGGAGAACCAGAAATATATGTCTCAGAAAATGTCATTTCCCCTGTAGAAAGTGGGATAATAGTTGGAGTTAACCATCCTGCAACAATCCCAATTGATGCTTCCAAAGTTGATAAGTTTATATAGAAACTTGCTGTCGCTGTACCATTAATTATTATTTTATTCCCATCGCTTGTAACAGTAACTCCATTTGCAGAAATTGCACCATCTTGGATATACAATAAATTTTTTGCAGACTGCTTAAAAAATGCAGTTTTAGATTTAGTTATCGCTTTCTCGGCTACCATTCCAGTAAGCACACCCAATGGTGCTGGTGTTGCGTTAATCTCTGCCGTACCTGCAATTTGAGCTAATAATTCAGGTTCTAACATTGTTTCATCAATTTGACTTAAATTTTTATTTATGTCAGCAAATCCAATTACAGATTGTACATCTGTTTTAGACAATAGTGTATTAATATCTGACTCAGTCAACTTTTCTAGCATCAGGGCTGCATTTTCTGCTTTATATGTATCAAAATCCGATTTATTTGTCTTTTCTTTTATGTCGCCAATTCCATTTAATGTGGTAATTTTGTCTTTAATTTGCCCAGAAGCATTCGACAATTTATTATCTGTAATAGTATCATCTGGTACAGGTAATTGTGTTGCAATCAATTCGTTCACAACGGTAACAGAATCTGCCAAATTTTGGACTGTTTGAATTATATTATTATTTTCATCAGTGCCAGTATAAATTCTATCAGCAGATATAGCGGTATATCCAGTCCCAAAATAAGAGCACATTAAATTCTTTTGATTTTCAGATGGATTAAACTGTATTATACCATTTGTATAATTAACTAAAAATTGATTGCTTAATGGTGTTCCACTAGCAATTTCAAAATATCCAGAAATCAATACCATATTAAATTGGTCTGGTACTTCTGTCAACAATGCTTTCCCATCACGAATTGTAACTGTTTCTGATATTTCTGGATATGGTGCATCTCGTTTTACATATAAAATAGGATTATTAAATTCAAATGACATTTAATCAAACTCCTTCTGTTTTAAAATCTGTTTAAATATAAAAATAGAAGGAAATTTATCCTCCTATTTGAGTAAGTATTTTGCTTTCACTTAAATCTTTTGGTGTTGGGAATCTGATTACAGGAGTTAAATCAATATTGGTTGAATTAAGGAAACTATCCCGCACCAATTCCGAACAGATCACAGAGCTAGAATTAAAATAAGGCAAAATTATATTTAATTTTAGACGAATATACTCCCATATTAGCAACTTATAATCATATTGCTTACCTAATTGTAATATTAAATAATCAATAATACTTTTTCTTTGCAGATTATTAATATCTAAACATCTATAAATATCAAAATATCCCTTATAATTGTCTAATAAATTATATCTTACATTGAACATTCCAGCTTCTATTATTATATTTCCATTTATTAAAATTGCTGAATGAGAGTATTGTGAATTTTCTATATCACAAATCACATCTGATATAATCCCTCTTCCATACCCTTTTACTAATACTATATCGCAAGGCATTAATTCCATTAATTCACCTCCAAATAAAAAGAGATAATATTATTTATCTCTTTCTATTTATTAATTACCAATTAATATTTTTTACTTCATCTGTCGTGGTAGCACTCATTATTAACTCTTTTAATGAAAAGTATCTAAACAATTTACCTGATTTAAAATCACCTGCGTCCCGCAATAATTGTAAAAATTGTATTTTTGTATGTGGTAATACTCCATCATTTGTAGGCCACATAATTATATCTGCTGTTAATCCTAAAGATATTAAATATGCTTGTTCTGAAAAATTTGATTGATATTCCATATCAAATTTATAATGATGCAATTCTCCTAAAACTGAACTATCAAAACCTCCCAATATTTCTAAATTACACAATGAATTTATTTCTTGTATTTTAGATTCTTGCACAAACGGAAGTTTAACATTATCTGGTACAGGGTTATAAACAGGCCAATCATCGATAACCTTATAATTAGGATAATCTTTTATTATATCTTGATGTTCAATATCATCGATATATAGTGCTTTCAATCCCTTATCAATTACTAAATTATCTATTGGTTTAGTTGCCCACTTGGTAATTACAATATCTCCTTCTGAATTGTAAAATAAATACATATTGACATCACCTCTCTAAACTGGAAACACTATTAAATCTGCTTTGCAAAGCCGACAATAAGCACCAGAATCCCATGCTCTAATTCCAAGTCCTATATCAGTTCCATTCGGAAGACTGAACTTTTCTGACCTGATCCTTTTTGGAATTATATTTGTATTTGTCATATAAGAACTAAATATTATTTCTCCATTTTTATCACATAATGAAACTTCTGCTGGATTAGTCACATTTGTTGTGTACCAAGTCGCCTCTAATGCAAACATTGTTCCTTCAGGCCAAGGAGTTGTTTTGCCAATTTCATAAAGAATATTTGATGCTGTGATGTCTGAAGCGTATACTAAATTTGATGATCCCAT
>Ga0209728_1000612_pt1 | contig 26943 bp, 24 predicted proteins | sample RifGroD1_FD_183997 | JGI IMG/M metagenome (GOLD analysis project Ga0209728, IMG submission 183997) | Groundwater microbial communities from Rifle, Colorado, USA - Groundwater D1 (SPAdes) (version 2) | ecosystem: Environmental > Aquatic > Deep subsurface > Groundwater | place: Rifle, Colorado... | reverse complement strand
TCAGAATCAAGTTGAAAAATTAGGTGAAAAGTTACATAATTTAAGTATAGAAATGGGAGTTTCAACACAAGAAGTTGCTAAAGGTGCAGTTGAATTTGCAAGACAAGGTTTAAGTGAAGCAGAGTCTATTAAACGAATGGAAACTGCAATGAAATATGCTAAAATTAGTAATTTAGATTTTAGTACATCTGCTAGAATTTTAACTGCAACAGTTAATAGTATGGGTGTCAGTGCTGAAAGAGCTGCGGATATATTTTCATATATGGGTGATGCTACTGCTACGGGTGCTGATGAAATTGGTGAAGCATTCATGCGTATGGGTGGTAGTATTGGTTCTACAGATATTGAATTCGAAAAGGCCGCGTCATGGGTTGCCACAATTTCTTCCAAAACTAGGGAATCTGCCTATACTATTGGAAACTCTGTAAAAAGTTTGGTAGCAAGATTCCAACAATTAAAAGAAATGGGTTTTGCTGAAGATGATGGAACTCAAGTAAATCAAGTATCTAAATCACTGGCTACAATTGGTGTTCAATTAATGGATACACAAGGTCAATTTAGAAACTTTGGTGCTGTAATGGATGAAGTTGGAAATAAATGGAAATCACTAGATTCAAGACATAGGGCTTATATTTCGACAACTTTAGCGGGAACTTATCAACAAGCAAGATTTTTAAACCTAATGGAAAATTATGGAGAATCTATTGATCTCTATAAAGAATCTCTAAATCAAGCAGGTATAGCAAATAAGAAGTTCGATTTAATACAACAAGGTACTGAAAATCAACTTACCAAAATGAAGAACACCTTTGAAGGTGTATGGTTAAGCACTTTTTCTTCTCAAGGTATTCGTAATGCAATTGCAATATTAACAGGTATAGGGAATGCAATTAATAATGTAATTAAAACTATAGGATTTTTACCTCCTGTAATTGTAGCAACTACATTAGCAATAGCTGCTTTTAATAATAATATAAGAACAACTCTTATTTTAAATGGTACACAATTTATAGGTCTATTAAAACAACAAATAGCACTATGGATGCAAAATTCTAATGCTATTGCTAGGAATGCGACAGGTGCATCATTAGCAACAGTAGCATTTAATGGATTAAAATTATCTTTAGCAGGATTAAATACAGCATTATTAACTACGGGAAGGTTTTTTGCAGGTGCATTAATTCCAATAGCAATAATAACAGCAGTAACTTATGCAATTACTAAATTAGGTGAAGTAGTATGGGATTTAAGTCATAAAACAGAAAATGCAAAAGAAGAATTTAATAAATTAAAAGATGAGTTAAAAACTTTAAATATAGAAACAACAGAAATAAATAATTTAATAAAATCTTACGAGGAATTATCTGGTGGTTTAGCAAAAACTAAAGAAGAAAAAGATAAATTAGCAAGTGTAACTCAACGTCTTTCTGAATTATATCCAGAAGTAATTACAAATTATGATTTGGAAGGGAAAGCAGTAGAAGCCAATATTAAATTGGTAAAAGAATTATTAAAAGTTAAAGAACAAGAAAGAGAAGATAAGAAAAATGATTTAAAAAATACTTTTTATGATATTGGCGAAGATACTTTTGATAATTTATTAAAAAATAAAGAAAAAATTAAGAAAGTTAATGAAGAATTAAATAATTTATTATCTCTAAAAAATAATAGAGATGGTATTGATAAAAATTTATTAAATGTACAAGAATTTATTCTTTTCGGTGATACAGAAGATGAGAATATTTCCGAATTAAGAAAAAATATAAGTAAATTTACAAGCGAATCTAGAAAAGATTTTGAAACTCTTGCATCTCAAATACAGGCTACATATTCAGAGTTTGATAATTTTAAAAATATTGATTCTGCTAGTTTAAATTTATTTATTAGAGATGTTTTGAATAACGTTGAAGATTTAAATATTAATAATCTTAGAGAATTTATGGATTATATAGGCAAAACAGAATTACCTAATGTTTTTGCTGATTATAATAAGGGATTAGAAGATTATAAAAAAGGTAGTATTGAATATGATGTTCTAGTAAAAAAACAAGAAATTTCAATAGCAACATTAGAAAAAGTATTTAAAGATTTAGGTATTACTGCTCCAGAAACATTGAAGAAAATAAAAGAAGATTTATTGGAATTACCAAATATTAAAGATTCAACAGATTCTTTTACAGATTTCGATAGTGCAGTAAAATCATTAACAGGCAGTTATAAAGAATCTTCTGAAGAAATAAGTGAATATCATAAAATACTAAGTGATGTTACAAAAGGTAATGAAATTAATTTTGAATCTGTTAAAAAATTAATAGAAACTAATCCTAAATTAATTACTGCAATAAAAAATGAAAATGGTCAAATGACTGTTAGCGCAGATGCATTAAGAACATTAATTAAAGAAAGAACATTAGAACGTAAAGTTGCAATTGAATCTCAAATAGAAAAAACTAAAATTATTAATAAAGCAACATTAGATAGAATAAAGTCATATGGAATTGAAATAGAACAAATTCATAATCTTGCAGATGCAGAAGCAGCAGTAATAGAAATGGGCAAGAAAATGGCTTCAAATGTTGGCAAGATGACACCAGAAGAAGAAAAACAAGCTGTTGTAGATTTGTCAATATCAAGAGCAGAGATAGAAAAAAATAAACAAGAAATAGAAAAATATAAAAAAATAAGTAAAGAATTAATAGACTCAATGGGAAGTCCTAATTTTGGTATAATTAAAGATTCTAAAGATACCGCATCAGCAAAATCAGCAGAATCTCTAGCATGGGAAAAAGTAACAAATGAAATAAAAACTTACGACAATGCTCTCAAATCATTAGAAGATACCACTTCTAATATGATTAAAGGTTCAAAAGACCGTAGAGATGCTTTGCACAATGAGAATCTCAAAATAAAAGAGCAAATCAATTATTTAAAACAACAGAGAGATGGATTAAATGCTCCAATAACTACTAATAATACATCTTCTATTACAACTACCACTACAGGAAATACTTCATCTGCTTTAAGTAAATATAAAATATCACCTGATATTTCTAATGCCGTTAATACTATCTCTAAAAAATATAATGTTGATCCTGCTTTAATTTATGCTATTGGTCAACATGAAACTGGTTGGGGTAAACTTGGTGATGGCAGAAAAGGAATGTATACTGGTTATGGAAGTTATGATAGTGGTTCTGATTATGGCAATGCTGGTTTAGAAAAACAAATAACTGGTACAGTAAAGAAAATGCTTGCTTGGGGTATGACTCCAGGCAATGTTAGTTTAGAAAAATTAAATCAAGGAAATAGTGGTAATTTACCTACGGGTATATATGCTACAGATAAAAATTGGCAAAATAGTATATGGAAATATTATAAAGAATTTAATAATGGTACGGTAACAGATACATCTCTTTCTAAATCAGAATTATCATATGAAAAACTAGCAGAAGATCGTATCAAACATCAAGAAGAAATAAACGCTAAAATATTAGAATTAGAGAAGAAATTCGCTCAAAATTCTAAAGAATGGTACACAGACCTATGGCAAGAATCTGACAATATAATTACCGAATTTGAAAATAAAAGTAATTTCTCTAAATCTAAATCAGAAAGTATGTCTAAATCTTCTCCAGAATACAGGGATGAATTAGAATTACAAAAAGATAACATTATAGGTGTTCAAAAACAATTAGCAGAGCAAGCAAAACAAATGGATCAAGCCATTGAAAATATGAAGAAAGGAATCACAGAAGGTACTTTTAAAGATGAGCAATTCTTAAAAGAAACAATAGAAAAAAGAAAAGCATTATCTGCTGAATGGTGGAATAAACAGAAAGAAATAGTTGATAAACAAGCAGAAATAACATCTAGTGAAGTGGAAGAAGTAACAAATAAAATAGATGAATATAATTTAGCATTATCAATTGCTCAATCTCAGCAAGAAATGAATGAAAAAGGTACTGAAGAGTATAATAATGCTTTAAAGAATGAAACTATTCAATATTATAATATAGAATCTGCATTAAAAGCAAAACTAGCAATATATCAAAAAGAATTAGCAGATACAGCTTTAGGTACATTAAGATATCAAGAATTGCAAAAAGCAATTGCAGATACAACTCAAGAAATAATAAATAATGAAAAAGCATTGTATAATAAGAAAAAGCAAATCATAGATGATACCATATCTTTAATGAAAAAAGCATATGAGAAACAAAAAGATATAGCAGTAGATACTGTAGATAAACAAATGGATGCGGAAGATAAAAGACATAATCAAATAAAAGAAAATTTAAAAGATGAATTAGATCAATATGAAGAATCTATTCAACAGAAGTTAAAATTACTTGATGAATTGTCTTCTACAGAAGATTATGATGATAATATTAGTAAATTAAATAAAGAAAAATTAGAAATCCAAAAACAAATTGATTATTTAGGTAATGATACTTCTTATGAAACAAAAGCAAAAAGAGAAAAATTATTAAAAGAATTATCAGATAAGGAAATTGAAATTGAAAAAACACAGAAAGATAGAGAAAAAGAATTAAGGAAAAATTCTTTAAATAATCAATTAGATAATTACAAGAAAGATGTTAAAAAAAAAGAAGATGCTGAAGATGACAAGTATGATGCCGAGAAAGAAAGATTAGAAAAGATTAAGAAAGAAACAGAAAAACATTATCAAGATATGATTGATAATGAAATTAATTTTTCTAATATTAGCAAAGAATTAATGAAAGGGAATATTGATAATACTATATCTGAATTGCAAAGATTATTATCATTTGTTAAAAATAATATTAGTAATTTAGGTCAAGGAGTAGGAAATACTCTTGCTAGTGAAATAAATAATAGTATTAATCAATTGACTGGAAATTTAAGTAGTAATAATTCTGGAAATACTGGAAATACTGGAAGTAGTACTACATCTCATAGTGAATACTATCCTTACAGAACTCAAATAAATAATATTATTTATGATAAGAAAATGTGGAAGCAAGGTTATGAGACTGGCAATCAACAGATGATGTTAGATGCTGAGAATGAAGCAAAAATATATTATAATCAAATTCCAGGTTATATACAAACATTATTGAAAAGTATGGATTATGATACTGCAAATAGTTGGTTTAAAAAGAATGTATATCATGAGGGTGGAGTTGTACTACCAGAAGGAAAATCTCCTAGTAAAATACAAGATATAATAAATAAATTATTCAATGTAAAACCAGGAGAACAGGTAATTAAGAATTTAATTGGGGAAGTTCAAGTACCTACACAGAATATAGCAAGAAATTTTATACCTAATATGCAAAATTTTGTTAATAGTTTTATGCCTAATATAACTCCTTCTATAGCAACAAGTGGTGGTAATAATTATTATCTTACTGTTGAAGTTGCTAATATGAATGCAAATAATAAAAAAGATATTGATAATGTTAGTAGATTTTTAATTGATGGCGTAAGGAAATTAGGGAAACAAATATAATAATTAATATTTTTATAAAGTGGTTAAAATATAAATTGAAATTTAACCACTTTATAATTTAATATTAATTAGCAATTGAGGTGATTATTATAATCAGAAATTCTACAAATTTTATTTTAAATGGAATTACAAATCAAGAGTTAAAAATTATAAATTGTAATATAAATACTGGAATGCACGAAGAACCATTTATATATCCTAGAGAATTATTAATAACTCAAATTAAAGGTAGAGATGAATCTTATTTACAATATAAAAGAAAAAATGTTCTTCAATTTAATGTAAATTTTGCATTTGAAAATACTTTTACAATGAACGATCTACGCAAATTAGCAAGAATTTTAGATTCAGAGTATTATATTCCTTTACAATTTATGGATGAATCAGATGATATAACAGCAATTAATAAAATTTATTATATCATGTTATCAGATGAATCTACGATAACTCATAATTGCTTAAATCAGGGGTATGTCACATTAAATTTTTTATCTAAATCTCCCTATTCTTATAGTTCTTTTATGCAATCACAATTATATGATTTATCAGTAAATGAAACATATACAGATATACAATTTATTAATCATGGAGATATTGAATGTAAACCTGAAATATATATTGAAAAAGTTGCGAATGGTGATTTTTCGATTATTAATCTTTCAGATAGTGGCAGAGAATTTAAATTTACTGGTTTATTAGATGAAGAAGAATTAGAGGTTAGTAACGAATATGAAATAATTAATACTAGTTTGGTTAACACTTTTAGATATGATAATCATAATGGTAATTTTTTGAATATGCCTTACGGGGTTAACTACTTGAGAGTAATAGGCACAGCAAAGTTTTATTTTAAATATCAGTATAAATATTATTAGATTATAAAAATAATTATACTTGACTTTGCAGTATAGGTATGTTAATATTATAGTAGATATTTTAGTGGGTTTAGTGATTTGATATGTTGCTTCCTTTCTACTTTTGTAAATTACATATGTGGTGTATAATAATATGTGGATAGGAGTGAGTTGAAATGGCAGTGAAAAATAGATTGAAAGAGATATTAGATGAGCGTGGAATAAAAAATGTATGGTTGGCAGATAAAGCAAAAATTAATAATTCTACTGTTGGTAATATAATAAAAAATAGACATAATCCAAATGTTGAAGTAGCAATAAGAATTGCTAAAGCTTTAGATATGAAGGTGGAAGATATATGGGAAGTAGATGATTTATAAACCACAACATAATTTTAATTTATTTTGATAAAAAAGTGTTGACTTTTATAATTTAAACCTTTATAATAAGTTTATAAGGAATTGCAATATTATCCTTGTAAATTTAATTATGGAGGTGTTTTTATTTTATGGATTATAGTAAATTAACTAATGAACAGTTTGAAGAAATCATGGAAGAAGTATGTGGTGGATTGTGGTTGAAGGTAGTTTGCGATAGTGTACCAGTAAATGTATTCTATCCAGAGTTTGAATTTTTAGTATTTAATTCTGGTAAATATCAATTTGGACACTTAGAATATGATGAAGAAAATAATTTTCAGAATATTATTATTGATGTTGATAGTGTTGTTGAAATACATAGGTGTTCGATATCTCCTATGTTTTGTGCTGAACAAATTATTTTAACTATGTTTGATGATGTTAGAATATTTTTAGAAACAGAAAATTGTTAGTATGATTGTTTAGTATAATTATTAGGGAGGTATTGAAATGTTAAATAGAAAGCCTATTATTATGGCCGAAGGTTCAGATGAGTTGATGGTGTGTAATTATAAATATTGTCATACTGCGTATGCTTTAAGTGTTGAAATAAAATTTTTTACTGATTTGAAATATAAAGAATTTGAAAATTTTTGTGATGGTAAATATACTGGAGAACAGATTGAAAAGTTTGAGTTGACTGGAAAATTTTAATCCTTTTATATCTAGTTTTTCTTGACACATTTATTTTTATATTGTATAATAGTATGCAAATAGGTAATTTGTACTATTATATAATTAATTTAAGGTGGTGTTAGTATGAAGATTAGAGATAGTCCTTTATTATAATTTATAATTAACTAATCAAATATAATAAATGATAAATTAAAATTAAAGGAATATAAAATAAAAGGAGAATGTGATAATCATATGGAAAATAATTTAATGATTTTTTGACAATGAAGAATTTGGGCAAGTAAGATGTATAAAAATAGATGATAAACCATATGCCGTTGGTGTGGATGTTGCTAGAGCATTAGGTTATGTAAAACCAAATGAAGCAATTACAGCACATTGTGATGACCCCATAAGTTACGGAGTCATAGATAGACTAGGTAGAAAACAAAATACAAAGATTATACCTGAAAGTGATATTTATAATCTTATTTTTGAAGCTGCAAAACAATCTAAAAATCCTGATATTAAAGTAAAAGCAGTAAAATTTAAAAAATGGGTATTTGAAGAAGTACTCCCTTCTATCCGTAAATATGGTGCATACATAACTGATGAAGTATTAGATAACATAATCATCAGTCCAGAGTATGGTATTAAATTATTTACAGCACTAAAAGAAGAAAAAGATAAAAGAATAGAAGCAGAAACCAAATTAATAGAACAGCAACCAAAAGTTGATATGTACGATGCTTTAATGGATGATAATGGCTTATTAAATTTCATTCAAGTTGCTGGAATATTTGGAGAATGTGGACGCAACACATTAATGAAAGAATTGAGAGAATCAAAGATTCTAATGGATGGTGAATTTACTAGGAATGTCCCTTATTCTCAATATTTAGGAGATAATGGATATTTTGAAGTTGTAGTTAGGCCAAGAAAAACAAAGGATGGTATGCAAAATATAGCAACTACATTGTGCAAAACCAAAGCGTTAACTCTTATAAAGAAAGTTTTAGATAAAAAGAAAGAAAAAGAAAATTTACTTGAAGAAGCGAATTAAAATATTAAGAGGTGATATAAATTATCATCTCTTTTTTATTTTTAATAAATAAAAATATTAATACAAGAGGTGAAATTCATTGCCGTTTGAAATAGATTATTCAAAAATTGGGCAAAAACCAGATTTATATGTATGTAGACCAAATTTAACTATAATTGGTAAATTATCTGATGCTTTTAATATTAAACTAAATTTAAAATTATCGCAAATAAATGAACTCTCATTTTCATTAAATTATTATAAAGATATTAATCATAAAAATGTTGTAAATCCAAATTATAATTTACTTAAACATAGGTATTTAATTAAATTTGTTTTAAATGATTATGTTGAATATTTTTTAATTAATTTACCAGAAGATAGTGATACCGAGGATAGTACATTAAAAAATATATCATGTTTTTCTTTGGCATATAAATTAAGCGATGAGATAATAAATGGGTATAAAACAACCAATTCAGTTAATGCCACTACTGTATTAACAGATATTCTAAGTGATACAGCATGGATGGTGGGGCACGTAGATACAGAATTTGACATTTTATTCCGACAATTTGACATTACAGGAAAATCAGCATTAGATGCAATCTATGATATTGCGAATACTTTTGGAGCATTAGTTGTATATAATACTTTAAATTATACAGTTAATTTTTATAATTTAGAGACATATGGATTAGATAGAGGATTGACATTTAAATATGGAAAATATTTAAAATCAATAAATAATACAATAAATCCTGATTCACTTTGTACACAATTATATATTTATGGCAAGGATAATATTACCATTTCAAGTGTTAACACAACAGGGATGCCATTTTTGCAGAATTTTACTTATTTTTTAAATCCTTTTAAACGTGATGAAAATAGAAATGTATTAATTCATAGTGATTATATGTCGGATGACTTGTGCCATAGTATTCTTGATTTTAATACTTTATTATCTACAAAAGAAGGAGATTTTAATAATTTAGTAACACAAAAGATAGCATTACAAGAAATTTTAGATACTAGCGAAACTGATTTGACAGACCTTAAAACCGCAATGTATGTAATTCTAGATGCTCTTGATATTGCTCAATCAAATGGACAAGACACTTCTGTATTAATTACAAATAGAAATAATAAGCAGATTGAAATAGATAATAAATATAAAGAAATTAATTCTGTATTATTTGATATTACAATTACTAATCCATGTATTGCTGATGGTAATATTAATTTAACTATTGATGATAAGGTAATAGATATTCCATTAGTTTTAGGAGATACAATAAATACTGTCGCTATTAAAATAAATGATTATATTAATAGTATATATTATAATTATGATAATAAATTCCCTCTAACTACCACGTTTAAATGTACTACTATTAATAATATTGTCAGCGTAATTTACTTTACAACTAAAGATGAAGCAGATTTTAACGTTACATTTACTGATACAAGTAGCACAGGAGTTAATTGTATTATTGGGAATAAAACGAATTTTGGTTTGGAGAATCAAATTAACAATATAAATAATCAGATGAATATATTAACTAATTTATTATCAATGAGTGAAAATTTTACATCAGATCAAATTATAGAATTAAAAAGGTCATTTATAATTAAAAAAGAAGTTAGGAATGAGTATATTTCGGACGTTCAAGAATTAATAAACTGGGGAAAATTGGAATTTGAGAAGATCTATAAACCTCCTGTAGTTATTCAGATAAATATAGTAGATTTGTTTAATTGTATTGATATTGGTTGCCAGCATGATCGTAATAAACTTCAATTGTCAGAAATTGTGAATATTTCGTATGATAAATTCAATGTCAATGTTAAAGCAAAAATTAATGAAATAGAATATTCTTTTGATGATAATTCTATTAATGTCGTAATTTCTGACGTGAAGGAAATTAATAAGGATAAAGATAAATATTTACAATTGTTAAATAAAACAATAAATGCTGGCATTGCTGTAGAGGTAAATAAAGATAGTTGGAATGGTGTTGGCAATATAAAAAGTGATGTGAACAATATATTAAATAATAAATGGGATTCATCTTTAAGAGAAATTCTAGCAGGTGTTTCAGAATCAGTAGAAATTAACGGTAGAGGTATTACTATAACAAATCCTAATGATGTTCAAAAAGCAGTTCGTCTTATGCATGGAATAATTGCACTAACAACCAATGGATGGAATTCATTGGATATTGCAATTGATGGGACGGGTGTATATGCTAGAAAATTGATTGGACAAATAGTAGCTTCAACTATATTAACAATTACTAATGAAGCAGGTAATTTTTCAGTAGATCAAAATGGTGTAAATATTGAAGATATGTCATTAATGATAACAAAAAGTGATAGTAAAAGTAGAATAATAATGAATATTTTAGATGGTATAAAAATACAAAAAAATACTGGAACTGTAGATACTCCAGTATGGACAGACGTATTTTATGTTAATAGTGATGGTAATATTATAACTGTAGGATATATTGAGATTGGCGTAGGAAATGCTGTATTTAAAGCAGATGATAATGGCATCTATCTAGGTAATCAAGATTTCAATTTAGCACCTTTCCGTGTAGATCTCTCAGGCAACGCATACATGTCAAAACTAACAGCTACAAATGCTGACGTATCAGGGGATATTGATTGTGATACATTAAGAATTAATGGTACTAATATTTTAGATGAATTAAATCAAAAAATTAATGGAAGTTATTTAGCTAATAGTAGCGTAGGTGCATCTAAAATAAAAACAGAAGAGTTAGTAGTTGGATCAAACATCGCTATGGGGCCAAATGCAAGTATTACTTGGCCTCAAGTAACAAGTCAACCATTTATTCCTTCAACGGCTGCTGATGTTGGTGCAAGACCTAATACATGGACACCTAGTGCAAGTGAAGTTGGTGCTGTAGCAAATAATCAAACAGCAGTATTTAACACATTAACAAATAACGGTGCTTTACCAGGATTATTTATGAGTGGAGGACAACTTTATATAAATGCAAGTTATATAAATGCAGGTGTATTGCAAGGATTAACAGTTAGAACAGGTGCAACAGGAGAAACAAGAGTTGAATTAAATTCTAATTGGGGAGATATAAATATATATCATGCTCCAAATAATAATATATTTAAAATAGAAGATCAATTATTATCAGTAGTTATATATAACCCTTTAGGGTATGGAATGACAATAGGGAAAGCAGGAAAAGGTGATATTGTTTGTAATGGAACTTGGGATTTTACAGATGCAACAGTAAATGGAGTAGTTGCAAAATTTGGTTAATTGAAGGAGGAGATTAATATTATAGATATTCCTATATATATAAATAGTAAATTAATACAATTAAATAGTAATATAATAGAATTAAATGATGTTATTTATATAAATATTATAGATGTTTGTAATATATTAAATATTAGTAAATCAATAGATATTAAATATGATAATATTACAAAATATGTTTCTATAATAAAAAATAATAATGAATTATTAATAAATAATAGTTTAATACTATTTAACAATAATACTTATAATACAGGTTATGTATTTTATAGAGGTATTTTGTATATTCCGATAAAAATTATTATAGAATTATACAATGGAGAATACATAGAAAAAAACAATAGTATTTATATAAATACTATTGTTTAAATACTATTTACAATTTATAAATGCAGATTCTTTTATATATGGGATTCCATTTTTAATAATGATATTTGTTTTATCGTTTATATCTAAACTTTTATTTGTTTTTATAAATACTAGTTTATTTTGACCAAGATTAAAATTTATATCATTCATAGACATATTATATTTAATAATCATATCTCTTATTGTATAATAAATATTCCCATTATATTCGATAGAATCTTTTGATATTTGTTCAACAATAGATTCTTCAGGTATCGTAGGATTAACAATAGGCGTAGGGGTAGTAGGAGGCGTAACCACAATAGAATCACTCACTGTACCTCCACCACTACCAACAACAAAACTACCAGTTGCACTATTCCATTCTAGTACCAATCCTGACTTAGTAATAAATTTTGCATCCACATACAATTGTCCATCTTGAAATTCGGGATTGGTTTTTAATTGGTCAAACATTAATTGTAACTTATCTATTGATGGTAAAGTTGTATCTGCAAAAGCGAAAGAAGCGTTGAATAAAATTGTTGTTGGAACTACAGCGAGCATTAGTAATTTTTTTAGTTTTTTCATGTGTTATTATTCCTCCTTTTTTAGTTTTGTATCATTGTACCATAATATGTGAAGAAATGCAAGTGTGTATAGCATTAAATTATTAAAATAAATATATTTATTTTAATTGATTATTTTATAAATATTTTTATAGAATATTAAAATAAATGTGTTGACATTCATTCTCCTTTATAGTATTATATTATTGGATCGAGAAATAAATAATTTATACAGGGAGTGAAAATAATATGAAAACTTAAGTTAATAATTGTTAATAATTAATTGGTTAGTAAATTAGTATTAATAAAATCATAAAATAAATTATAAAAAGGAGTAATATTACACATGGAAAAGAAAAATGAATTAATGGTGTTTGAGCAAACAGGTTTAGGTAAATTAAGAATTACACAAATTAATGATGAAGATACTTTTAATTTAAGTGATGTGTGTTTTGGTTTAGGGTATACTAAAAAGAATAGTGATGGTAAATTACATCTTAGAAAAGAAAAAATTGAAAGTATATGTGAAACTCTTGATATTAGTGGAGTGTCACTTAGTGACACTAAATATAAAGTTACAAAAACTATAGATTTTGAAAATACATACATATCTGAAGAATCATTTTATGATTTGGCATTAGAAAGTAGAGCAAAAAATGCACGCAATTTCAGAAAATGGGTTACATCAGATATATTACCATCTCTTCGTAAACGTGGTGTCTATATAATGGAACACGCAAAAGATGAAGTAATTGATAAAGAAAAATTGTTTGGGAAACGTAGAATTAAAAATACTTTTGCAAATGCACAAATTCATGAAGTAGAAAAATTATATGATGATTTTTTAGAATATATTTCAGAAGAATATAGTGCAAAAGATAGAATTAAAATGTTGCAAAGTGTATATAATGGATTAAATGAATTAAATCTAAAATTGTCTTATAATGCTGTAAAGAATATTGGTAAATGTTACGATGTTTCTTTATTACAAAATAAAGTATTACAAGATAAAGCATATTTGCAAAATAAAAGAAATGGTGGTATTAAGAGTTCACAAACAAAGATAATTAATAAATTTAAACAAGGTGAATGCTATTAGTTTATAATAGAATAATAATATAATTCTATTAGTAATACGTTGTCAATAAGTAAAAAAGAACGTATTATTAATAGATATAATGAAAATGAATATCTATAGTCCTCCTTATATTTTTAGTAATACATATTTGTGATATAATATAATGAGGAGTGTGATTTGGTATGACAGTTAAAAATTCTTTAAAAGAAATTTTAGAAAAAAGAGGTTTAAAACAAAAATGGTTAGCTGAACAAGTTGGTATAGATAAGCGTACCATGAGTAATATCATATCTAATAGATATAATACAAGTCTTGAAGTAGCATTAAAAATAGCTGAAATACTAGAAATAAAAATTGATGATATTTTTAAGTTGGATAAACAAGAAAATTAATTCATTAAATAAGGAAAAATATATTAAATTAAGTCTTGACATATAAGACTACTCTCCTTTATAATTATAGATGTAAAGCAAGTTAAACATTAACTATAATTTAAAGGAGAGTGTTAACTATGTTAAATTTAATTCCAAATTCCATTACAAATCTCACAAACCTCAACCACATCAATCAATTTATTAACCACAAGGTGGAAATAACCACCAGGGAATCAAGAATTACATTTAATTATTATGACTTTAACTATGATATTTGTGACAATGATCTAGTATTAATGGATGAATATGATAAGGATTGTAGAGTATACATACCCTTAGATGAAATCACCTCAGTAACTAATCTTACAGATGATTTATATACTACGGTTGTAGATGTTAAATACGGAGATAAGATTTTATCAATTTGCTGTGCCGAGCGTAGACCTATTCCGGTTAGATGCGATAGATGTGATTATGTGTTTAATAATGGGGATCAGATTTGGTATATTAATCAAATTGGTGAGTACGGAAGTATGTACGATGGTGATGTAATTAGTAAGAAAATTTGCGAAAATTGCTTAGAGAAATTCTTAGGTGAATAGATTTTATGCTTAAATTATTAGAAAATTAATTTAATTAAGAATTGTTTAATTAAGACCTCATCAAAGAGGTCTTTTTATTTTCTCATTTAAAATAATAAAATATAAAGAAAGGAGGCGTTGATTATGCCTAAAATTATATACAACGTAATTATAAACAATGATGAAAAAAAAGAAATCCAGCAAATGATTAATACTGGATTAACTGTGGAACAAATTGTTGATGAATTAGGTATTAGTATAATACTCTAACATATTCATCTTACTTACCTTGTTTTTAAATTTTTCTTAATTTCTTTTATTGCTTCTTCTTTTGCTTTATCAATTAAATAAGAAGTTTCAACATTATTAGTTGTTCCACATTTTTGACAAGTTAAATTAAGACTTTTATTGTTTAATAAATCTTGTTGTGTATAATTATGATTGATAATTTCATTGCAATTTTTACATTGAAATTTCAAATTAACTTTAATATCCATAGCTATGTATCACCTCCTTTCTTTGAATTTATTCGACAGTTGGGAGGTATCTCCTTTGTAAAAGAATGTTCAATAATGTCTATTAATGTCGAAAATATTAATAAATATGAAATATTGTATAATTTTTTATATATAATTTTTAATATAAATTTATACACAGTTTTATTAAAGAATCTACATTTAAGTAGATTCTTTTTATTTTCCAACAAATAAGGTGGTGATTTTTATATCAAACGAAACAAATAGATATTTTGTAAAATTTTATAACTTATCAGATTCAAATCTAATTGATGCTTATGGTGGCATAATTAGATACGATTATCATAGTGTTCCAGCATTAATGTCTGTTGAAATGACAGAATTACAAGCAAATGAATTAAAACAACATGATTTAATTAAAGAGATAACAATTGTAAGTAAATGCAGTGGCTCTGCTCAATCTATGGATTGGGGATACACCTCTACTAAGGTAAATATTCAGTATAAAGGTATTTATACAGGGAATGGTGTAGATGTAGCAATAATTGACACAGGATTAGCGTATCACGAAGATTTACCTACCGCCTATGAATGGGTAGATTATGTAGATAGTCAATCTTCACAATATGACGATCATGGACATGGCACATTTTGTGCAGGTATTATAGCAGGACAAGACAACACTATTGGTTATATTGGTGTGTCACCTGATGTAAATTTATATATTGCCAAAGTTTTAGACAGTGATAATATGGGATATCTTGATGATTTTATTTCTGGGATTGATTGGGCAATATCGCAAAATGTTGATATTATTAATTTATCATTATCATTATATGATGATTCTACAGCAGAAGATAAACAGTTATTAATAGATGCATGTAGAAGGGCATATAGCGCAGGAATAGTAGTTGTTTCGTGTTCTGGTAATGGTACATTATCTGCAACTGGATGGGATTTTGTAGCTAATTCTACAGTTAGTTGCCCTGCATATGATTATTCTTGTGTTGCTGTTGGTTCAGTTAATTCCAGTGAAGTAAGATCAGATTTTAGTAATTATGGTGATGGATTGGATATAGTTGCGCCAGGAGAAAATGTTAGTAGTACAGTAACAGGTTATAGTTTTGAATATGGAACTTGGTCAGGCACTTCATTTGCAACTGCTTATGTAACTGGTCATTTAGCTTGCTTAAAAGAGAAATATCCATCATACACCAGAAGTCAATTGGTTAGTGAATTATTATCGAATGTTAAACTAATGGGTAATCCAAATGAGTATGGTGCAGGTATAGTAATGGCTGATCCTCTTGGTGAATTCTTGCCAGATGAACCTAAAGTTATCAGTAGAAATGATAAAGGATTTACTTTGGATTGGTCAAGTATCCCTTACACTTCATATTATTGGTTGCTTTATAAAAAAAGTGGCGGTAGTTTATATTACCTTAAGGAATCCACTTTATCACAGTATACTATAACAAATTTTGAATATGGCTATGCTTATAATCTATACATAGAAGCACATAATTCATTAGGATATGTAATTACTACTTCAAATGTTCAAATCGCAACAGTAAATCCTTGTCCACCAACATTATCTTTAGTGAGTAAAACAACAAATTCTATTACTGTTCAGGTTGATTTAATGCCTGGTTTAGCTAGTGGAGATATTGTGTATATTTCACCATCTGGTGATCAATCATCAATTGAAACTTCACCAGAAGGTCAAGTAACATTTACTGGATTATCACCTAATACACAATATACTTTAGATGCTAAATCATGGATATTAGGTGCTGATGGAGTAACTGTATTATATAGTTTAACTAATGGCACTTCTATTAATATAACAACAAATGCATTAGCACCAGAAACACCTTCATCTGCTCCAGTAATCACTTCAAGAGGTGAAGGAAGTTTAAGTTTATCATGGGGAACATCACAATATGCTACATCTTATACGTTAAGGTATAAGCATTATGATGGTGTTTATCATACAATTCCAAATATTTCTGGAACAACTTATACATTATCTGGATTAGAATATGGTATAACTTATTTTTTATCTGTTAGAGGCGACAATAGTGCAGGTAGTTCAGAATATACTACTGATAATCCAGGTACAACTACTGCAAAATCACCAGGAAATTTAACAAACCCTGCAACAACTAATAATACAATTGATGTTAGAGTTGCAGATGGAATGTCTGGCAATTGGGATTATATTAGAGTTTATGCTTATGATAATGGAATATCTCCATCATATAAAGATATTACATATACTGATTATCAAAGTGGAACTAGAATAGTTACATGGACAAATTTATCTACAGGATTACAATATAAATTTAATGCAAGAACATATTATACATATAATAGTGTAGCATTAGATAGTGTTTATTGGTCAAATGATTTATATGTGACTACAATTAGTAGACCAAGTGATTTTAGTTGGCCTACTGCTAATGTAGTTTCTGGAGTTGATTTTAATTTACCATTCTCAGATTGGAACGCATTTACTCAACGAATCAACGAATTCAGGCAATATAAGGGTTTATCTAATTATTCCTTTACTACGGTAAGTAGTGGAGGAACTTTTTATGCGAGTGTATTTAACGAAGCGAGGAATGCAATATATGATATGAATAGTATAGGATTACCTAGTGTAAAATATAGTGGCGATAATGTTAATGCTTCAGATTTAAATGGATTAGTTAGTTGTTTGAATGCTATTGAATAAATTAATAATATAATAATAATGATATTAATATTTAACTATTAAATGTGTACTAAATTATAAGAAATTAAAGAGAAAGGAAGTGGTAATGAAAAAATAATATAAATTTTATATAATTATATTAAAGGAGGTAGATTTAAATTTCAATTTTTGATTTTAATACTGCTGTAATTACTAGACGTAGAAAAGGGACAAGTGATGATCCATATATTTCAATTAGTGAAAGTCAGCAAATTTCAAATGGTAAGGCAATTCTTAGTGAAATTCCAGACACTTTTAACAAGTTAACAATATCTGGAAATGATACAACCTGGATTGAAATTACAAGTGGGATTCCTACTGGTAATTATTATTTAGTAGATTATGATTATGGATATATAACTTTTGATTCTACTAATAATGGTTTATTATTGGTTTTTAGTTATCTTGGGACAGGTGTATTTTACATAAATAGTAAAAGGGTGTTTTCTCAAGTTGATTCTAATGGTGATGTTGTACAAACACTCCAAGATGTAATAGATGTTGCTAACGAAGCAATGGTAGATTATGTATCTGAAAATGAAAGAATTTCAAATGAAAACGAAAGAATTTCTGCTGAGAATATTAGGATTCCTAATGAGAATACAAGAGTAACAAATGAAATCAATAGAATAAATGCTGAAGATATAAGAGATGATTCGGAAGATATTAGAATTGCTAATGAAATAGCAAGAGTTAATGCAGAAAATCTGAGGGTAGAAGATGGAGCATTGATTAAATCTGGTGATACAATGAATGGTACTTTAAATATGGGAGAAAATGAAATTCAATTAGGTGGATTCAAGATTAAACATAATCCAAACTTGAACAGTTTAGATATTGAGTTTTAGTATTTATTCATAATATTAATATAATATTTAGAAAAGTGGTAGTTATTAATTTAAATTATTAAAACCAAAGGAAGTTTTTATTCAAATATTCGATTTTACAAACCATTGATTTATAAGGGTTTTTGATTTTAAATATTTTAGTAAAAATTAAATGTCAACTAGGTTTTTTTGAAGTTTCTATTTTTATAATAGGGACTTTTATTATTTAAAAAGGAGGAATTTTTATATGAGTTTATTTTCACTCTCAGATTTATTAGATGGAAGCAAAAGGTTTTTTGTTGGACTTCAAGGTAAAAAGTCTGATTCAACAATGGAAACATTAAGTACTAATGATGCAGGTGCTTTAAAAGTATCTGCCGAACTAACTGGTAGTAATGTGTTATACCAATTACAAACAGATTCAATTGCTGCTGGTGCTTATCAAGATATAAAGATTGGCGTAGGGCAAGTGATTGATATAGACCCAAGTCAGTTTAAAAGTATAAAAGTATCTATTAATGATGTAGGACAGATAACCCATGTTATTGAAGTTACTATGTATGACGAACATACCGACTTTTTAACATTCACACGCACTAATATTATCAACTTAATTTATCAACGGTATTGGTATTATGATACTTCTGATTTTGTTAATTTTTCGGGCAATCGTTTAGTATTTCGGGTTTATAATCGTGATACCGTTGCACATACTTACAATTTGGCGTTTAAACTTTCTAAAGAAAGTGGAAATGACCCGATTGACAGTGGTATTATCAAAGACCAGAACCGAATTACACATACAGTCGTAGAAGTTGCAACAACGTCAAATACGGCACTTGCAGGTAAATGGGATAGATCATATACACTCATCATCAATGATAGCGACACAGATATTTACCTTAATCTTGGTACTTCAGTAGCAACAGTAAACAAAGGCATACGTCTAAATGCTCATGGTGGTAGCTATGAAATGTCAAGGCAAAATGGCAATCTTTATAGGGGGGAAATTACAGCAATACATGGATCGGTGGGAGTCAAGAAATTACTTATAACAGAAAGTGAGTTGTTGTAATATGAGTACATTATCACAACCTATTTTTAACCCCCCATTAAAAGGTAAAAAGATTGTCTGTTTTGGTGATAGTATAACAGGTAATTATGTCTATCCTACCTATTTAGCAGGTGTTACAGGTGCAACAGTCTATAATGTTGGAGTTGGTGGTGTGTGTATGAGCAATCATACTAACCCTGACTATGATCCTTTTTGTATGACAAAATTAGCCGATGCTGTGGCAACGGATGATTTTACATTACAGGACGCTTCTCCACTTGCACCACCCAACCTTGCTACACTAAAAACGATTGACTTTAGTACCATTGATTATGCTGTTATCTTTTTTGGTGCGAATGACTATGCAAAAGAAATCCTCCTTGGTGCGAATAGTGATAATGGTAATACAACTTTCAAAGGTTCGATTAATTACGTCATTAGTATACTATTGACTGCATACCCTAACATTAAACTGTTATTTGTTGCACCTCCTTGGAGAGCAAGGATTGCAAGCGGTGATGGTTTAGAATCAGATACCAACCCAAATCCAAGCGGTGTTTATTACATCGAGTATGTTGATGCAATGATAGAGAGTACAAATCTTAAACATATACCATGTTTAGATTTGTACCGTAATAGTGGAATTAATAGTTATACAAATACCCTGTATTTACGTGATGGATTACACCCGACAGACGTTGCAGGGTGTGAGTTGTTAGGACGTAAAATAGGTAATTGTTTAAAAGTTACTTACTAAGAAACTAATCAGTGATAATTTATTCATATCATATGATATTTACTATTAGAAGGAATTCAATACCTTTTGCAGAATAATAAGACATATAAATTATTAGTGGAGGTATTGTAATTATGCTTAAAAAAGGTATTGTTTTTCTTCTGGTTCTAATATTGCTATTCGCATTAGCAACATCATCTGTTCTAGCTGTACCAAAGGTTATGCTTGATGATCAACAATTATCATTTGATGTTGTACCCACAATTGAAAATGGGCGTACCCTAGTACCGCTTCGGGCTATCTTTGAAGCACTTGGTGCAGATGTGAGTTGGGATGGGGCAACCCAAACCGTAACAGCCACAAAAGATGCTACCCAGATTAAGTTGCAAATAGGGGTAAAAACTGCTTATAAGAATGGCTCACCAGTTACCCTTGATGTTCCCTCTAAAATAATTTCAGATCGCACCTTGGTACCCCTCCGCTTTGTAAGCGAAGCTCTTGGTGCTAATGTTCGATGGGATGGTGATACGCAGACAATTGTTATCAACAATAAAAAAGTTAATAAAAAAATTGTTTGTTTCGGTGATAGTATTACTCAGTTTGGTAATTATCCAAATAAAATTGCTGACATAACTGGTTTTACAGTGTATAACGTAGGTTTCGGTGGTTGCCGAATGGCATATCATACCAATCCAGACTATGATCCATTCTCAATGACGAAGATTGCTGATGCTATTGAGAGTGGAGATTTTACAACGCAAGATACCGCTAATATCAATATTAATGACAAAAATAAAGATTCATTAATAACATTAAAAAGCATTGATTTTACTACTGTTGATTATATAACTATTTTCTATGGTACAAATGATTTCGCAGGTAATGTACCAGTAGGAACAGTATCCGATAAAGAAAACACTAGTTTTTGTGGAGCAATAAATTATACAGCAGATAAAATATCAAAAGCTTATCCAAATGCAAAAATTATTTTCATAACACCGATATATAGATCCAGGATGGTTAACGGGGATGGAAAAGATTCAGATAATTATCCTAATAAGCAAGGGTTATATTTAATTAATTATGTTGATTCTATCAAAGAAACAGTTCAGTTAAAGGGGTTGTCTGTTCTTGACTTATATCGAAACAGTGGGATAAATAAACAAAATGAAAGTATTTATCTTAAAGATGGGTTACATTGTACAAATGATGGGTATGAATTAATAGGAAATAACATTGCTTCGTTTATTTTGTCTAAATTATCTAACTAACGAATGTGCGTTAGTTTGGTAACTTAAAATTAAATAACAACTAAATATTAAACATTACAATAACAAAAGAGACAGTAACCCAACATAACTGTCTCTTTTATTATCCAACAATTTAAATATGGAGGTGATATATTGTCTTCACCCATAGCAAGAATTACATCAGATAAAAAATTAAAATTAAAAGGTAATAAATTTTCAATATGGTCATCTTTTGAAGATAGTCAAAATTTAGATGACACATACCAATTAGAAGAAACTTACCAATTTGATGATACATTAGAAATTGATACTTTTGTTAATTATATTTTAAATTCTACTGTAACTCCAACTACTGTTGATAAGTTTGCTTTTGACTATCAAGGTAATTTAATTGTTCCAGAAGTTTATACAATTTGGCAAGGGTTTGATAGTGTTGAAAGTATTGATAGTGCTAATATAAATTGGGATACAACTTATTCTATAGATTTTACTTTAGGTATAGAAAGTTTATTATCTTATATGTTTAGTTTAGATATATTAGATATCCCTATTGATAAATTTAAAATATTAAATGATAAAACATTATTATGTAATGAATTATTAGAAAGTCAAATTTTATAAGTTATGATCAAACATTGCTTTTATTACAACTTTTAGAAAATTAAACCATTGATTTTAAAGGGTTTATAGATTAATAAAATAATTAAAGGAGGTTATTACATGTCAATTTTCCCACTAGATGAAATTTTAACTACGTTTAAAGATCTGACATCAAAAGCATTAAGAGTTGTCACAGAATCTAAAATTACAGGTGGTTACTCCCCTGCTAATTTAACAATGCAAAATGCAGTAACAGCAAATGGTAATGGAACAATTTTAAATGTAAATGAATTTGCAACAGCAGTATTAGAGGTAAGAGGTACTTTTTCAGCAACAATTAATTTTGAATGTAGTATTGATGATACAAATTGGTACTCTATAGTAGCAACTAAAAATGATGGGACAATTAGTAGTAGTTGTACTACAACTGGATTATATGAAATTAAAGTTGCTGTTTGGAAATCTATTCGTGCAAGAGTTAGTGGTTATGTGAGTGGTAATGTGACTGTTGTTGGGAAGGTTAGTCCGTTGGTTAATGCGGAAAAGAGTATGCAACTAACTGATAGTATACCAGCAGGAAGTAGTTTGATTGGAAAAACACAAAAATATAGCAAAATACAATTGGATACATTAGTTAATGCAACAAGTGTAGTAGCAGGTGGGAATACAGGCAATATTTTATTTGGTGTAACAGATGAATATGAAGTATGGGTACTTATAAATATAGATCAACAGCCTTGGACACTAAATGCACTAAGACCATGGGGCGGTAATGTAGCAACAGTTTTTTATCCATCACGACTAAATGTCGCTACAGCTTATGCATCTGCAAATACTCCCGCTGTTTCGCTTTTTCTTGGGATAGATATTGGGACCGCTGTTGGACTTGGTACACCGACTTCTATGGCAGAGGCAAAAGGTTATCATCTGCCACCTAAGCCTGATGCTACATTCCAAGTAGTAAATGGTAGTGCTAATCTTGCTACTATTACGGTTAGAGTATTAAGGATATGGAGGTAATAAACATGACAGAAGAACGTAAACAAGAGATTATCGAAATTTTACAAGGTATTTACGTTAGCTTTACACCTACCGAAGATGAACCAGAATTAACTATGTTCGGTCTAATATCTCGTTACAACGCAACTGGTCAAAATACTGAATTAATTGGCGGTCAATGGGTTGTAGATAACTGCTCTGAACCGTTATGTTCGTTACCCAGTTAATGAAGATGCGTTAGTGTGGTAGCTTAAAACTGAATAACAACTAAATATTGAAACAAAAAGAGACAATATAAAAATAATAAATATCTTATATTGTCTCTCTCTATTTTATTTTATGGGAGGTAAAATTAATAACATTACAAACTAAATCAATAAAATTTTATTTAAATGAAAAAGTTAATAAATCTAAGAAAATAAAAATTATTGAATTTCTTAAAGAATGTCAACAAGTAGAAAATTATTTATTAGAATATTATTGGGAACATTTTGATACTATAATTAAATCTAGAAATAAAATAGATATGAGTTATAATAATAAAATAAATTTTAGGGATACTATTCCGGTATTAAAATCGCATCATTTTTATACTGTTTTAGGACAATGTTTTTGGCAACTTAAATCATTACAATCTAATATACAAAATAAAATTCATTTTAAAGATGAAAATAATATTAAACAACGAGTATATAATTATTGTAAACCATTTATATTTGAATGGGATAAGTTACATAAAAATGTATTAAAACAAAGTAATAAAGATAAGAAAAATAAAGAATATCAAGAATTTATTAATAATGTATTAATATATTTAAATGATGAAAAATTATTCAATCAAATGAAACAAGATATTGAGAATCGTTTTTGGGAAATTAAATCTAATTATAAAATACCTCAAAAGAAAGAATTACAAATATGGGTAAATACTCATTTAACTATTAAAATAGAAAAGAAAGAATTCGACTGGTTTTTTATTATAGATAACAACCAAAAACGTACTAAGAAAATATATGATGATATGGTTATTCCTGTTAAATTATCAGATTATCATAAGAAAATATTAGAAGGTAAAAATACAAAAAATAGTTTAAATTTAAAATTAAATAAACATGGAAAAATTGAAATTACTGTAGTATATGAAGAAGAAATTAATTATCCAGAACCACAACCTAAAAATTATATTGGTATTGATATTGGATTAAAAAGATTAATAACTGATTCTAATGGTGAATTTATTGAGCAGAATACAAATATTATTAACAAAGTAAATAAAATTGTTAATAAACAATCAAACAGACAAACATTAGAAGAACACTTAAAAATTAAATATAATGATAAAGATTTTAAACTTGGAAATAAAAGATATTTAAAACAACAAGCCAGATTATCTGATTATGTTAAAAATAATAATAGATATAAAATAAAACAATATCTTAAATCACATACTGATTATCATATAGTTATGGAAGATATAAAGTTAAGAGACAGTAAAACATATAATAAAAAGACTAATTATTTAATGAGAAGACTTCGTATACAACATTTAAAACAAGATATGTTTGATTATTCCAAGAAAATAGGTGTTGAGATAAGTTTAATTAATCCTGCATTTACTAGTCAGCAATGTTCTTGTTGTGGCTATATTAGTAAAGATAATCGTAAAACACAAGAGACGTTCTGTTGTGTTAAATGTGGTCATGAAAATAATGCTGATGTAAATGCAAGTATAAATATTAAGAATAGATTATTTGAAAAAAGAATAAAACTTAATACTCCATTTTGGAATGTAAAACAAATACTTCAAATGAAGTAAATTTATAGGTTAGGTTGCGTTATACAACTTGCGGTTAAGCGTACTTTAGTACAGATACCGTTTTGAATCAAATAGAAATATTTGAATATAACAAACCTTTTGTCATGATCTGTGATTTTAGAAAGTGTTGATTTATAAGGGTTTGTGATGTGTGATGATTTTAGATGTTTTTAATTAAATATAAATAGAACCTTAAAATAAACATCTCTGGTGCTCGCAGGCTCTCTGGATGCTTAATTTTAAGGTTCTAAGATTAATAATCTTATTAAATTATGTTAAATTGTTAATGTTTGAAGTATTAAATTAATATGTATTTGAAAGATATGGTGTACCACTCTCATACACCATATCTCATAACAGCAATAATAGTAAGAGTATTATTGTGTGACATAAGTATATAACATAAGAGAGGAGTTGTAAAGTGTTTTATGAATAATTGTGAAAATAATTTTAAGAGCGAAACGGAGGAATTGATTAATATTAAGGAAGGATGTGGTATGTTAGTGGATGAAGAATTGATTAAGGAAAAATTTGATAATATTCATGAAAAAATAATTAACCATGATGAGAGACTGTTAAAGATCGAAGTAGGTATGGTTCAACAACAAGAAGCAATGAAATACGTTATTAAAAATCAAGAAGAAATAAGTGCTGATTTAAAATTGATGGATGCCAAATCTACCACAAACAATAATTTAATATTAGGAAGTCTTAATAGTTTGATTATAAATAAGCAAAATAATGATGTTAAAATTGAAACTACAAAGATTGATGGCAAAAGTAAAATTCGTACACAGACGATAATTACTATAGGTGCTATAATTACAACTTTAATAAGTTCTGTAGTGGCTATTTATACAGTAATGCATCAAGCAAGTAAATTAGGTAATTAATTAATTAAACTTTATAGCAACATGAGGTGATTACAATAGAATATCTGAAAAATATATTAAGTATACAAGAAAAGAAAATTTCAACTCTAGCAATACTTTTAATTACAATAACTATTTACACTTTATATTCACATTATATTGATAAAAATATTTCAGATTTAGTAAATATTATTCAAGCATTTTTATTTGGTTTTGTAGGAATTAACGGAGTTGAAATATTAAATCAATACACTGAATATAAAAGTAAATTAAGTGATTTAAATATTTCTACACAAAGTAATACTATTCAAACAGAAATGAATTATAATAATAAAATTTAATTAAATATAGGGAGATGTTTGTTTATGAATAAACTCGCTTGCATAGACTATGGGCATGGTGGTTATGATTCAGGCGCTTTGGGAATAAATGGAACACAAGAGAAAAATATTAATATGTCTGTTGGATTTAAAGTAGCAAATTATCTAAAATCTGCTGGTATAGATGTATGTTTTACAAGAGATAGTGATAAAGTACCTTGGCTTTCTAATTTAAGTCAAGATTTAGCTAAACGTATGCAAATTGCTAATAATTATAATCCAGATATTTTTGTAAGTATTCATTGTAATTCTTTTTCTGCAAATTCAAAAGGATTTGAGATATTTACAACTCCTGGTCAAAATAATTCTGATATTTTAGCAACAAAAATTCATTCAAGAGTAAAATATATTTTTCCTGATTTAATATATAGAGAAGATATATCTGATGGAGATGTTGATAAAGAAGCAAATTTCTATGTAATAAAATATGCAAAATGTCCTGCTACTCTTATAGAAATGCTATTTATTTCAAATCCAGAAGAAGAAAAAAT
>Ga0209728_1000611_pt1 | contig 26974 bp, 31 predicted proteins | sample RifGroD1_FD_183997 | JGI IMG/M metagenome (GOLD analysis project Ga0209728, IMG submission 183997) | Groundwater microbial communities from Rifle, Colorado, USA - Groundwater D1 (SPAdes) (version 2) | ecosystem: Environmental > Aquatic > Deep subsurface > Groundwater | place: Rifle, Colorado... | reverse complement strand
TTGGTTATAGTAAGTATTATCGGTTATATTATTGGTTGGTTTGCATTTAATAAAAACAGGAAAGGGTGAAGACAATGGCTTATAGAATTAAAGGTAAAAATGGTTTGCCTATTAAAAAAGATGGTCAGTTCCTTTTAGGTTCTGATATTCCAGTAGTAAAGATTGAACAGATGGATGAAGAAAATATGTCTTTTCTTGCCATTGGTTCAACAGAAGATGAAGACCGGGATAAAGATATTATCCGTATTGCTGGATGGCAGTTGAGTAATTTTAAAAAGAATCCGGTTTTGCCGTGGAGCCACAATTATTGGGAGCCTCCTGTCGGCAAAGCTCTAATGGTGAAAAAAGATGTAGAAAAGAAACAACTGATTTTTAAACCCCAATTTGATAAAGATGACGATAAAGCTCGACTGATTTTTAATAAGTATAAAAATGGTTTTCTTAATACTTTTTCCGTGGGGTTTATTGGGGTTGAGTGTTGCTTGCGGGAAGAGGGAAATTATTGGGGTGGTCGTGAATTCACTAAACAGGAACTTTTGGAAATTTCTCCGGTAACGGTTCCGTGTAATCCCAATGCTAATATGGATGTTCGGAGTTTGACGGATGATCTACCCCCGAATTTAACCATGTTGGGTTACAAGCAATTCATGTGTAAAACTGAGTCTGGTTTGTTCATTCCGGTTAATGATACGGAGATCTACACGGCTCCATTTATTATTCCCTTGGGAAAAGGTATCAAAGGTATTTATGCTTCAATGATTGACAATCCTGAAGATACCAATAAAGAATTGGTTGGTTATGTTTTCCCCGAAGATATGGATGAAAACACTGCCAATGAATATGTAAAAACCCATAATGAAGGCAAAGCAAAAGTTAAATACTTTGATATGGGTGAAAAACAAATTGGTGAAGAGGATTTTGAGTTGGAGGTAGTAGAGGAAGAAAAAGAGGTTTCTGATGGAAGTATTGAGAAGGAAGAGTTACCGGAAAAAATTGAAGAAGATAAAAAAGAAGAAACTGAAGAGGTCAAAGAAGAAGTTGTTGAAGAGGAACAGAAGGAAGCCTTCATTGAAGTGACAGTTTCTATTGTTGATAGTGATGGTAAAAAAATCAAATCACGCAAGGAAAAAATACAAAAGGAGGATATTACTGAAGAAGATATTGATAAATTGTTTGTAGATATTCTTTCTGAGAAAAAAGAAGAAAACACGGAAATTAAATTATCTGATGAACAAATGGATGAATTGGTAGAACGAGTAAAAAAATCTGTTGTAAAAGAAAACGAAGTAGATAATAATGATGATAATAATGCTGAGATTGCTCTTTCCGAAGAAAATGATGAGTCAAAAAATGGTGAACACCTAGAGTTTGATGATTCACTGTTCTCCCCTGTCAGTGAAGAGAATAACTTGGAAGAGTTCATCGAAATTGACGATAAAGATTTTTCGGAAGTGAAGTCACAGATGAAAAAAGGCAGTCTCGGTAGTGTTGGTTTGAAAGATGTACTGGAACAGTCCATTAAGAATGTTTTGCAGGATTTTTCTGGAAAATTGGAAGACTAAAAAATAAATACATGGAGGAAATGACAAATGAAATTGACTAAAGAAGACCTTATTAAGATGCTGGATGAACAACTGAAGTCCCATGTATCGGGTGATGATTTCGGTAAAATGGTACAGGATGTTATTGGGAAGCATATTGCTTCTTTGCAGTCTGATGTTGTGCAGCCGTTTGGCACGTCGGCTAAAGCGATGATTTCTGGTCTGCCCTTTGTGAAGATGGATGGTGATTTTATTTCCACCAAACAAGGCAGTATCATCAACATGAAAAACAAACAAAATCCGTGGGTACAAGTTTCTGAGGAAATGGGCGCATGGGCGAAGGACTTTGCCAACTACCTGAAAACGGGTAGTGTGTCTAAACTGTTGTCGGAAGGTGTGGATAGTGCCGGTGGTTATTTGGTTCCGGCTGAGTTCCGTGCCGTGATGATTATGTGGGATGCTCTGCCCACGTTGATTTGGCAACGGGCAACGGTTTGGCCAATGAACGGTGAAAAACTTGGTTTTCCGAAATTGCAGCAGGATGCCGATGTCGATGCCGCTAGTTTTGATCCGTTTGCTGGTGTGTCGTTTTCGTGGACGGAAGAGGGTGGTGAAAAAGGTTCGACGCAACCTAATTTCGGTCTGGTGGAAATGGTGGCTCATGAACTTTCGGGTTATACCGAAGTCACCAATACTCTGCTTGAATCTTCGGCGGTGAATCTGGTGAACTTCCTGACTCGGATTTTCCGTGCCGCTTGGTATTGGATTACCGATAAAGCGTTTATTCAAGGTACTGGTGGAAAACAACCCTTGGGGATTATCAATGACCCTTCGGTGTTCACGGTTGCCCGTCAAACGGCCACCAACGTGGAAGTTCAGGACGTACTGAATATGGAAGCCAAACTTCCCGCCGTGTTTGATGAAGGTTCGGTTTGGTTTATTTCCAAAAAAGCTCGGGCTAATCTGCGTGGTCAAAGAGTTTCGGCTAATAGCAAAGAATTGGTTCTTCAGGAAACCTTTGGGAATATTTCTGAGGGTTACAATATGACCATTCTCGGTCGTCCGGCTGTTTTGGCGGATGGTAAGATTCCGGCTCTTGGTTCCACGGGTGACGTTATTCTTGGTAACTGGTCGCATTATTATATTGGTTTCCCGCAAGAGTTTGCAATGGATTCCAGCAAGCATTTCCAGTTCCGTAAAAACCGTACCTCGTTGCGTTGTGCTGGTCGGGTGGATGGTGTGGCTGCACAGGCACAGGCGTTTGTTCTTTTAAGTGACCCATCTTAATGAAACATTAACTTTTTCATAGTGTGGGGATTTGAAAAATAATCCCCACTTTTAAAAAAATAAACTGATGGAGGATATAAGAAGATGAAAGATATTCTGTCGAATCACCGAGTTGAAATTCTTCGGTCGGTAGCTATTGAAAATGCTGGCGCTGCCGCCAATTCCCCGGCAACTGAAATTGATTTGTTTACAAACGGTCTGGCTAATCGTGCATTGCTGATTATTGATGTTACTACGGTTGCTGAAGGGGGAACTCTGGATATTGTTGTTCAGGATTCTTCGGATGATACCACGTATGATGCAGATTTTATTACTCTGCCTCAAATCACTGAAACTGGTCTTTATCTGGCCGTTGTAGATGACCCTAATCGTTATTTGCGTTTGCTGCATGACGTAGATACCGCAGCGGTGACATGGGGTGCTTATCTGGTGACGTTTGAAGAGCAACGCGGCCCTGTGACGCAAACGGGTACGGTTTTGACTGGTACTTATGGTTCTGGTCGCAGTCCGAAAGTCGCCACTGCTTAACGTAACAAAGGTTGTAATGCAATATGCAGGGGTGTGGGATTTTCCTGCACCCCTTTTTTAAACATAATTAAATTGAGAGGCAGATATGAAAGTAAAAATCCTAGATGTTGATTTAATTAGACGGTATGGCAGTAGTATTGTGGATGTAGGTGATAGTTTAGCATTTAGTTTGCAAAAACAAGGTAAAGTGAAAATCATTGAACCATTACCAGAAAAAGAATTACCTGATAGTGGTACAGTATTGATTTTTGCCAACAGCAATAAAGATAAAGAAATAGAAAAAAATAAAAGAATTCCCGATGTTGATGAACCATTATTTCCACAAATAAAAATGTAAAGGATTAAACCAATGGCTTTACTTTCCTTTGCTTTAATAGATATTGATTATTATAAAACCATGATGGGGTTAACTAGCCTTGATCAGATAACCACGGATAAAATAACTAACTTGATAAATAAAGCCACGGTTGCCTTTGAAGACTTTTGTAATCGCCCATTAAAAGCCAGAACCTTTGATTACGAGCCTTTGGTTGATGGGCAAGCTAATGCAAATTACAGTGAGCGTTATGCTTTTTTTGATGGTATCAGTGGGGTTGAGTTTTATTTTCCCACTTACCCGGTAAATTCTGTGACTAAGTTTTATATTAATGATGTTGAAATCATTGCTGCTACAGATTACAGTGATTTAACCGGATACCATTTAAAAAATGCTGTTGGTAAATTGGTTTATTATGGAAGCTTTTATTATGGTTATGTGAAAAATATAAAAGCCAAATGGAATGGAGGTTATACTGCTAATCACGCTGAACTGGAAGAATTAAAATACTTATGTTTTGATATGGTGAGAACGTTGAATAATGCTCCCAATAATCCTAATCTACAATCAGAGAAAATAGGTAATTATTCATATACTAATTATTCACCAATGATGTTGAAAGAAATGAAGGGTCTAAATGCTCAAGTATTTTCTGATTTAAGACGTTATCGGAAAGAGGTTATTTGATATGAATCTCTTAAATCAAACTTGTAAGATTGAACGGGCAACTGTGACTAAAAATCAGTATAAACAATCGGTCAAGGCATGGTCTACGATAGGTGCAACGGTAAAATGTAATATTCAGCAAGATCGTTCCGTGGTCAGTAATTTCAATCAGGAAAACTCCGGTCAAGTTACCACTGGACGATTTATTGGTTTTTTTGAAACTACACAGGATATAAAGAAGGGAGATAAAATTACTTGGTCAGGGATTGTTTTATTTGTTGATGGTATTCCAGCACCAATTTTTGCTTCAGGCAGTTCTTCCCATCATTTAGAGGTGGCTTTATCGGTTGAGGAAACCTGATGACGATTAAACATGACATAGCGGAAGAAAGAATTCGTATTGGTAAAGCCGTGCAGAAAAGTAAATTTGGACAACATATTGTTGATACGGTAATTAATCCAATTTTAAATGCTGTTGATAAAGATATATTGGATACAGCCAATTGGATAGGTGCTTTTGTGGTTATGGCTTTACGAGAAAATATATTGCAAAGTACTCCATCCGGTAGCGAATATACTGTAGTATTGGTTGAGAATAATGGGGATAAAAACAAATACACAGAAATGGGAACTTATGTGGCGTCTGCTGCCGGTCAACCTCCTGCTTCATTTGATAGTGGTTTAGGCGTACCTACAGGTACTTTATTTGATTCCATATCTTTTGAAATTGATGAAAAAGGTAAAGTTAGAGTGGGTGTTTTTGACTCAGTAGGCACAGAATATCAATCATTATTTTTTGCTGGTGGAAAAATATTTATAACCAAAAACAAGGGAAAGAAAACCCCAGTAGAAGTATATGCTAATGCTCTTGATGTTGGTGCTGATTATGGTGGTGGTGTTTCCGTGGAAGAACGCCCTTGGTTTAGAAAAGTGTTAAATGAAATACGCCCACAAATACGACAAAAAATAAGAGAAAATTTACATAAGTCTTTACAGAGCAGAAGTAAAATAGCAGCCAAAGATAAAATTATGTATTTCCGAGTTTACTTTGACAATAAGAAAGCACTGGATAATTCTCCAAGAATAAGCAGCGGTATTGAGAGAATTATTGGTGATATAGATTAATAGGAGGATTGAGTTATGTTGGAAATCCAAGCAGAAATTGTGGATATAGTATTGAATGATTCTATTATTCAGGGTTTAACTGGATATACCCTTACCGATGAACGAATTTATGCTTGGAACCCTTCAGAGGATGTTATATACTCAAGTAGTAAAAAAGCAGCTATTTTCTATAGAATGGCTATGGGAAAAAGACCTAATCGCTGGTCTTATCCTAAACAATTTGTCAACGGTTCCTTGTTTTTTAAAGTTGTTTCCATAGATCAGGAAACCACAGACAAAGTAGCCGAGAGATTAACTGATTTATTTGATGTACAAAAACTGGAAACAACTAATTGGCGTATTAACCATTGTGAATTAGTTAGTAGAAATGATGCACAAACAGAAGGAGCACCAAGCAATACACAGTGGGTTAAAATGGTCAGTTTTATGCTAACCAATATTTTTAAACGTACATGATTTATTTTCTGTTGATAAATGCTTTTTAGCTAAACATCATTTAGAAAGTAAATCAAACAAAGGGGAGAAACAAAAGGTTGTTACAGGGGAATAGCAAGGAACAAAAAATTTAATAAAGGAGATTGAACATGACTGTATATGCAACTGCATTTGATTCCGATAACATTTCCATTGGTCCAGCGTATATTTATTTTGCTGGTAGGCATATTGGACACACCTATGGTGGTGTGTCTATTTCCATTACCCAAAACGTTTATGAATTGAAATCTGACCAGTATGGGGAAACTGCTGTTCGGGTACTGGATGCTGGTCTGGTTCTGGAAGTTACGGTTAATTTGACGGAATCCACGTTTGAAAACCTGAAAATGTTGTTTGCTTCGGCAACTGATCAAACTACTTACCTGACCTTTGGTAAGCCGGTTGGTGGGGCGATTATTACGGGTGAATTGGTGATTGAGCCAATTGATGGTTCCGATATTTTCCAGATTTATAAAGCTGCTCCGAATATTGGTGGTGCGGTGGAAATTGCGTTTACTACAGATTCGCAAAGAGTCTTTGCTTGTAAGTTCGTTGGATTGATTGACGATTCCCGCACTAGCGGGGACCAACTCTTTAGAGTTGGTGGGTTCAGTAGCCCTTAACAGAATGTAGAGGGGTAGCTGTACTCTTTTAGGTTCGTTTAGTGTTGACTTCTTGTTAAAGTTATTTTAGAGTAGTTAAAAGGGTAGAAACTAAATCTACCCTTTTATAAAAATAACTGGGCAAGAGGAATACAAAATGGGAAAATATAAACAATTAATAGGCAAAAGATTTGGGAAGTTGGTCGTTAAAGAGTATGTTGGAAGTAGTAAGTGGTTATGTGTGTGTGACTGTGGTGGAGTTAAAACAACGGATACAAGAAATTTGACCACAGGAGATACAAAGAGTTGTGGCTGTATTACCAAATATGATGATTTGAGTGGAAAAAGATTTGGGAAGTTGGTTGTGTCAAAATACGTTGGTAAATTATTTTGGGAATGTATTTGTGATTGTGGAAATATAAAAAATATATCTGCGGCACATTTAAAAAGAGGAGATACAAAGAGTTGTGGCTGTATTACCAAATATGATGATTTGAGTGGAAAAAGATTTGGTAAATTAACTGCTGAAAAATATATCGGTGATCGTTACTGGTTATGTATATGTGATTGCGGTAAAAGTAAAAAAGCACATTCGTCACATTTAAAAAAAGGTAATGTCAGTAGTTGTGGTTGTTTGAGTGCAAAGAAATATGATGATTTGAGTGGAAAAAGATTTGGTAAATTAACTGCTGAAAAATATCTTGGTTTACGTAAATGGTTGTGTGTGTGTAAATGTGGAAATACCATTATTGCTAAATCTAATAATTTAAAAGCAGGACGGGTTAAAAGTTGTGGTTGTTTGAGAGAAAGACATAACAATTTTGTTGGTTGTACCATTGGAAAACTGACGATTTTGGAGTATAAAGGTGATGGTAGATGGAGATGCTCCTGCTCTTGTTGTGGTAAGAATAATATATTTCTAGAAGATGTTGATATGATAAATGATTCAAATGCTGATTGTGATTTACATGCTGAATACACAAAAAATAAAAAACATGGGTTTTGGAATACTAACTATTCTGAAGGAAAAATGAAATTTTATTTAATGTGGAGAAATATCAAAGCAAGATGCAGCAATTCAAATTTAAAAGCCTATCAGAACTACGGTGGTAGAGGCATAAGTTATGATCCACGTTGGAAATATTTTGAAAACTTCAAAAAGGATATGTATTTTAAATATTTGTATGCAATTAAACAATTAAAAATAAAAAGGCCAAGTATTGAAAGAATTAATGTAAATGGGAGCTACTATAAAGAAAATTGTTGTTTTATAGAACTTACAGAACAATTAAAGAACACAAGAAGAGTTAGGGAATTTATTGCTATATCACCAGAAGGAATTGAAACAAAAGAAAAGAATGTAGCAGAATTTTCGGAGAGGTACAGTTTAAATTCTTCACGTGTATATGAGTGTTTGGATGGAAAGGCAAAACAACATAAGGGATGGACGTTTAAAAGATTAAGAAAGGTAACATTAAGGCGTGGAACAACCATTGGTAGCTAATTTAAAACAAGAAAAAGGAGAGGCAACAATGAGTGAAATTAAAAGTTTTGATGATCTGGCGCAGGACACCAAGTTTAGCTTTAAAGGTAATACCTATGTAATCCCGGCAATTTCCAATGAGAAGGCTGAAAAACTGTTTAAAATGGGTAAAAAAACTAACAAGGATAAACCTGAATTTGCTAGTGATGAACTGAAACAAGAGGAAGAATTTAATTTTGTTGATGAACAGAATAAGTTTATTTGTGCAATTGTTGTGGATGAACAGGGTAATGCAGTGACGGAAGAAATGGTTTCTCAGTGGCCGATGAAAGTTAGTTTGGCGGTTGTCAAACTTATCAATGAATGTATTTCTGGAATTAAGGAAGATACTCCTGAAGAAAAAAAGCAGTAAGTCAGGTTCGGGAATATATTCAAATTATCAAAGCATTTGACGGGGGAATAAGTTTAAAGGATATACAGGATTTACCTTATTCCCAATACAAGATTGTCAGAAAGGCGGCAGAATTGGAGGAAATCAGGGAACGCACTTCTCGGATAGCCGAAATGAACGCCGCCTTTTCTGGTAATAAAAAACTGATAGATGCTTTGGAAAAACGTTTTCAGGAAATTATGAATAATCATGGTGTTGTGGCGGTATTGGAAAACACCAAACCTGAGCCTGACTGGAAAGAACGATTATTACGTTTTAAACGATGATATAAAGCGAGGGATATGGTCATGGGTAAAAAAGGTGATACTGGTGGTGAAATAAGTGAAGATATTGTTCTTGAACTACGAACTAATTTTGAAGCTGAGTTAAAACGTAGTGCAGCACAGTATTCAACTTTCCAGAAGAAGGCCGGGGATGTTTCCCGGTCATTGGAACAGAATGTAAATTCCATGTTCCGGCAGGTTTCTGGCAACCTGTCTTCCATGATGAATGGAGTACAACGCACGGTTGTTTCTTCGGTAAATATGACCCGTGGTGCTATGCGGGAAATTATGGCTGATAGTGTGAAACTCAGTCAGACCTATGAAAACTATGTGCGTCGAAGTGAAGTAATTAAAAAAGGCATGTTGGATACCCTTGACCGTATCCCAAAAGCTTCTGGAAAAATGGCAGCAATTAACGCTTGGCAAAATGTTGGTAATCCGTTTGATAAAGAAACAATACGTGCAGCAAGTGATATGTATCAGCAATTGGGAAATATATCACAAAAGGCCTCAACCAATATTTTGCAAGCCACGCAGAATTCTTTAAATTCGGTAAAACAATTAGTTGCTGGAACTAAAGATACACTGGTTGATTTGGAAGTAGCGGTAAATAATAAAGGCACGTTAGAGAGTGCCTTATCTGCTAAATCTGGTATTGAGAGCATTGAAAAACAACTTAAATCTGGTCAGGAAGCAATTAAAGACCAAGCTAAACGTGTTGTTGCTGCGGAAAAAGAAGTACAAAATGCACGTTTGGCAATGAGCAAACAAACTGATGATAAATTAAAACAACAGCAGCAGGGATTTTTTCAACAAGCAGTACAGAACTTAACCAAAGTACAAAAAGCTTATCATGATACGGAAAAAGAAGTTTCTAAATTAGCTTATACTTTTGAAGAAGCTAAAAAACGTATTTCTAAAGAAATATCAGCAGTAGTTACCCAAATATCTAACAGTACACAGGTAAAAAATTCTAAAGGATTATTCGAACATATTGATAAATCTTATACTGATTTGTCTGAAAAATATAAAAAACTAGCTAATACTAAACTTCTGAAAAAAGAAGTGGTGGAGCAGTTTAAAGCCGATGTCAGGTCTATGAATGAGTCTATTCACGCATATAATGTTAATTTAAAGAATCTGAGGGAAAATATACACGCACTGGAAAAACTGCATAAGGCTGGTTTAGCGCCCAATGCTGCACCTTTGATTAAGGAACGTAAAGAACAATTAAAAGAATTGGAAGCCAACGTAAAACAAATTACTGCTATGAGTAATAAAGCTACTAATCAATCTGAGTTGTTGGCAAGAAGGCAATCTAAGAGTTTGTTTGCGCTTAGTTGGGAGATGGTTCGTAATTTCCGCTGGCAAGTAGCAGGTTTATTATATTTAGCAACGAAAGCAACTTCAGTTATTAAAAATACCTTTTTCAAAGTTTTAAATGATATTCAAAAATTCCGTACTGATGCAATGGCAATTGCAGCATCAATTACTTATTCCATGATTGGAGATGTTTCCACTAACTTTAATAAGGCTTTTGAATATTCCAAAGACTTGATGATGAAATTGGAGATGGAAGCAGCAAAAACGATTTTAACGCTTGAAGATATGACTATGCTGACAAAAACCTTTGTTCAGGCTGGTATTATCCCAAATACAGATGAAGATATTAAAAAGATTTCTACCATTGGTACAGCTATTAAGATTTTGACAGAGGGCATGGCTAATGCTGGTGTACAGATGCGACAGGAGTTGTATGCCATTATTCAGGGTAGGCAGAGGGCAACCGATCAGGTTGCCATGATGTTTAAAATGATTGGTATTAATATTAATGATGTTTTGAAAAAAGCGAAAAAAGAGGGTAAAGATTTATTAGATGTTTTATCAGAAGCCCTTGCTCCATTCAATGAAGTCAATAAAGCAATGGCACATGATTATGAGGTTCAGAAAGAAGCACTTGAAAAAATCTTTGATAAAATTAAACGTATTGGAGCTGATAATGCCTATTGGAGAGTATCCAATAGTTTAAGTGAAATAAATAATAAATTAGCAGATGCGAATGGTAATCTTACCAATTTTGGTTTGGGGGGTGCAAAAATTTTAGGTGTGTTAATGGAATCAATGCGTTTAACGATAGTATATATTTCACAAATGTCTTCTATCTTTACAAGGGGGTCAGAAACCGCTGACAAGCTAATTGATATTTTTGCTTTTTTAGCGCATTCCCTTGGTCTTGTCGCTATTGCTGGTGATGCTGTTGGAGTTGTTTTTGAAAACATAACTCTTAGAATGGCACAAGCTTTTTATACAGCAAGGGAAATAGCCAAAGGACCATTTGGCTATATTGAAGAAACATTTGATTATTATAATCAGTTGATAGCTGAAGCGTGGGATTCTTATTATGATCGTTCTGGAGATTTGTCAGTAGATATTGAAAACACTATAGCAAATTTGCGTAATTTAAAAAATCTTTCTTCTGAGAACCAAAACATTTTTGATAAGTTTAAAATACCAAAACCAGAGACAGCGGATTATTTTGATGGTATAGGTAAAAAAATACACCAAGTAACCAAACAATCATTAGAAGGTTTAGCTAAAATTAATTATGAATATAAAACAGAAATGGATGAACTCGCTGATTATGAGGCAGCCTATTTAAAAAAGAAGGAAGTTTTAGTAAATGCAATTAGTTCTGGTTTGGCTAATAAAGAGGAATTAAAGTCACTACAAGAACAACTAAATGGCACAATGGAAATATTAGGAGAAGCAGAAAAATACCGTAAAGCATTAGGAGATAGAAAAGCAAAAGCTATGCGGAAAGAGTATGATGATGAAAGAAATAAAATTGAACAAGTTAAAGCCGAATATGAAAATCTTCTGGAATCTTTTGAAGTAAAACCAAAAACACCTTTTGAAGAGCTTGGAAAAAAATATGATAAATTAACAATAAGTTTAGAGCATTTTATTGCTAAAAATAAAAAAGCTTTGTCCAATAATCAAATTAAAACTTTATGGGATACCTTTGAACAAGGGGTTAATGATTCTATTGATGATATTAATGAAAATTTTGAAAATGTATATCAATCATTTTATGACTCCATGTCATCTCATAGGGTAATGAATCCATTACAAGCAATTGATAATGAGTTTGATAAAATAGTTAACAATATTACTAAATCAACAGTATTAATGGATGACCCAACACGAAGAGCAGCTTTATTAGCAGAATTAGAAATAATGAAACAGGAACGTATTACTCTAGCAGAACTTACATTTGAATTGGAAAAGCAGGAAGCATTGGCACAAGCTAAAAAATCTCATGCGGATATTTTAAAACAATCTATCCGCCCGATTGACCAGCAACGTGCGGCTATTATGGATTTGGAAGCAGAATATAAAAGCAGTTCCGCTAATATACAAAAGAAAATAGATGAAATTGAGGAAAAATGGAGGGGTGTAGAAATGCATCCTATAATTAAAGAACAGATTAATGCGATGAAACAAGATTTAGAAAATTTAGGTATTGTTTTTGAAAACACCAAAAATGACGTAATGGAACCATTCTGGAAAGACATGAAAGATATGTCTCAAGGATGGGCTGATGGTCTGGCTGACGTATTGAATGAAGCAGCATTTAATCTGGATTCTTTTAAAGAGGGTTTCCGTGGGTTTATTACAGATATTGCCAGAGAGATTTCAAGAGCTTGGATTAAACGAAATATTACTGACCAGTTAATGAATCTGTTACCTGATTTAACTGGACAAAAAGATGAGAATGGAGAAGATACCAAAAAACCCCAACAGGAAATATTTTCCCTGATTGAAAAGGGCTGGGAAAAATTATCTGATGTATTTGAGGAAGGCTTTGAGAAATTTAAAGAAATAACTAAAGAAGGATTTGATTTATTGAAAAATGGTTTGTCTTTCTTATTTGAATCTATTAAAGGGCTTTTCTCAGGAAACAGTTATTCATTCAATGAGACTGGTGGTATTATGGGAACACTAAGTTCCATTGGTAGTTTTGCAATGGGTTTAATGGGAATGGGTGGTTCCTCAGATGGTGGTAGTGTTACAGCAGAAGGAAGTACATTAACAGGTGGTTCTGGTTTAACTTATACTTCTTCCAATTTTGATTTTTCAATGGCTGATGGTGGTTTGATTGAAGAACCTATTATTGGTCGTGGATTAAGAACAGGTGCTTCTTATCAGTTAGGAGAAGCAGGGGATGAATATGTTATTCCCAAGAATAAAATGAATTCAGGTGGTTTAAATAGTTTATCCATTAATGTGCCTGTTAACATTTCTGGTGGCACAGATAATAAACTGGTTGCACGGTTAAAAGATGAATTACGTAGATCAGTGGAAGAAACTACATTGCGGGTTATCAAGGAGCATGTCTAATGAACAAAATGATATTGGGGGGAGTTACTTTTACCTACAATTCAAAAATAAGTTTTCCAATAATTAAACCACGGAAGAGAAATTCTGTCGTGGATACTTATGGTGGAGTAGCATATTTTGCACTTACTCCTACGATTAAAGGCGTGTTGCTTCCTTTGGAATGGGATTGGATGCCAGCAGCCATGTTTGATTCGTTAAATACGCTTTATCAGGCGGATGATGTTATTGTGTTTGACCCTTCAGGTGGTTCTGTTGGAGCAACCACGTATAATGTCATTATTAAGGAATTAGATGGGGTTTATTGGTTGAATCTGGATACTAATGATTCCTATCGAGAAAAAGTAAAAATGGAATTACTTATCATGAGTCAAAATTAAAAGGAAAATAATATAATGCTGACATTAAATGCTACTCTGCAAACTGCACAGGATGGTGATGTACACCATCCTATTATTCGTTTGTTATCTCAGAAAGCGGTAGATGATATTCCATTCATGGGAAATGTCTTTATTAGCAATACGACGGAGATGCAGCCAAAATACATTGTTCATTCTTCTGGTCGGATTATTGGGTTTAATCTCAAATATTTTGATGCCAATAATACTCATTTGTATATGTTTAAAACTGATGTTGATAGAATTGAATTTACTATTGATACACCAATATTAACTAATCTAGTGCCTAGTGTTTTAGGAAGAAATATTATTAATTTTGCCTTGGTGGAATTAACTAATGGTGATATTGGGATTGTTTATATTCGTTTAAATGGCTCTAGTTATGAACTAAGAGCCACTGCTGTAGATGTTAATGGTACGGTTAAAATAACTGATTATTTGATTGTCAGTGATACTCAAATAAAAAGGTCGGTGGCAGTTATTCAATTACCAGATTTAACCTATTTTCTGGTTTATAATAATTGGGTTTCAGGAACACCAATTTGGGGTGTACAGACCAGAACATCAGCAGCATTTGCTTCATGGAGTGCAGCTAGTAATATTGTGGCTTCTTTAGCTGTAACGCCGATTAACACAGTTTACAATATTCCCTCTGATTTTTGTTTGTTACAAGATGGAACAGATTTATTGTTGTTTTTCTCGTATCCTGAATTATTGGATGCTAATAACAATCCACTATTTAATGTCTATTATTCAACTTCTGTCGATAATGGGGTAACGTGGGGAGCAGCTACCAAGATAACAGCTTATAATAGTTTTGGCACAACCGGAAAATACCCATCAACAGTAAAGAGTTCCGAAAATGCGATGTATTTGTCATATACTGAAGAAGCGGGTTCTTTGGTATTAGGATATGAAAATGCAGATTGGAATGGTGGAAATGCTAGTGGCCCAACATATTGTATGTTGGATACGACAGGCCAGAAATTATATGTGGTTTTAGGTGTAATTAATCAAGATACGGAATGGCAGGTTGCAGCAATTTTACAAATTGATATTGCAACTTGGACTGTTACTAACAAAATAGATTATACCACTGTTCCTGCTTTACCTTTACATTTTCAATCTTCTTGGGGAAGTGGTGGACAGCATTATTTTCAAACACAATATGGAAGTAAAGTAGTTATAGCTAATGATAGTGTGGTGGGTTTATGGGATGCTGATGCGGATACATTTACTACCTATTATTTTGCAGACAACCCCACTTACGGTACAGTAATTAATGTCTCTGATATACCTTTTCCGGGGGATAATCATATCAATGTAATGTTGGATTTTGACGAGGAAAGAATATATTTGGTATTAATCCAAGCCTATAGTGGTAACTTTCAATCAAATGTAGCCTTTGGTTTTATAGATATGAATGATGTTGGGCCGATGTATACGTTTAATCAATTGTTTAGTCAAGTTTTGGTGCGCGCAGCTTTTGATGGTGTATTTAAACGTTATGGTAGTGAATTGTGGTGTTCTTATGGCTGGTACAGTCATGAATTATTATGTTGGTCTACTTCTTCTGGGGCAATTATTTACGATTTTTCTCGTGATCCTACAGGAATATCATATAATGTTTTTAATGATTTTGTAAAATATAATGATAAGATTTATTTCACTTTTGAATATAAAGGTGACACAGGTTACGAAAATCAGAAGGGAATAGGCATATTTGATCCTGTTACTGAAATTTCACGTTTTGTTATCCCCAGCTACAAAACTGCCAATGATTATGGATTTAATAAACTGACCCTTAACGAAGAGTTAGGCGAAATATATATTGGTACATATTCTGATGGTTTGGTTATTTTTAATATAGCCAGTGAAACCTTTACCCGTTTAAGTAATGATGAAATTCCCGGTATTACCCCAACAGGTGCAGATAATTTTTACGGTAAGGGTGGTGGGCCAGTTTATGATCAAGCAAACGATAGGTTTTTCACTTGTTCAAATACAACCTTTGCTTATCAAGGCTACCGTGCTGTTGTGTCTTTTCTTAGGGATGGTAAGTTCAAACAAACTTATTATAAGACTGGCACAAAAACAACTGGATGGGCATTTTCTACCTCTGCAAAATTAATTACTCCAATTACTGATTTTAATGCTTGGTTAGGTATTGATGAAGATAGTAAAATCTGGTCTTTTTGGCAACGTGATACTACGGCATTTACCAAACATTATTTAGTTTGGGATAACATTGAGCCATTTTTTGATATTACTGATTATGTGGTAGTTGATAAAGATATTGTATGGTCACGTTCAATTAATGCTAAAGCCAATGAATTAAGTTTTTCTCTGTCACATGGTCATTTATTCGATCCAAGTAATCAATTATCCTTGTTTTCTGCTTATGTAAAAAAAGGTAGAAGAATAACCCTTGAAGCAGGAGAAAATGTTAGTGGAACTGATTATTTTCATAATCAAGGTACGTTTATTATTACAGAAACCGCATTACGGTATTCATTGAATGAATACCCAGAGATAAACATTAAAGCTGAGGATAAACGTTGTTTGTGGGAATTGGATGAACAGATTTCCGTGGGATATGTTAATGAATATCCAGAAAACATTTTAGACGATATTTTACAATCCTATGAGGGTTTAACTTCAGGTCAGATAAGTATTCCTTCACCGATGCAAGGAAGTATTCAAATTGATGCACAATGGTCAGAAGGAAATATTGCGGATATTGTTTCAGAAATATGTAAACGTTTTGGTTATTTTCCAAAAATAACGGTAGATGATGTTTTTACACTGGAAAAATTATCAGATAGTAACGCTATTGTTCATACATATTCTGATACGGAAAAAATTATAGATTACACACCAGATGATAAATATTCTTCTTTTGTAAATCGAATTATTGTAACGGGGGAAGAACGGGATGAAATAGAAATATTGTTTGCTGAAGAACGTATCAGGGATTTAAATGGTACGGCTGGTTGGTGGGGAATGAAGAAGGAATACACAATTTGGTATTCTGAAGACCAAAGTAGAAAAGTACGTTATCCCCGATTGGAAAAAATAGAAACAGCTTCTAGTATTGCTTTCAAATTAGCAGGATCAGTGGAAGAAAATATTAGTGAAGTTGATGATGATGAACTGTATTGTGTGGTAAAAGTTGATGTTCCTAATTTAATACCTCATTTAGCAACAGCTATTGGTATTTATATTGTTGGAACAGAGATACCAGATATTGATCCAACGCCAGGACCATCACAAACCATTCCTTGGGGTAGATATATTGAAGGAACTGGTTTATTTTTAGCTATGAATATACTTGGTTCCGTGTGTAATTTTCAATACGCCATATGGGGGCAACCTGTAGGTTATGTAAGAAGGTCTGTACAATACACGGAAAATGATACAGCTTTTCAACAGGAAATTGGTAAAATTTTGCCAAATCAAATTGAGGGGTTTGCTTGTTATACTGTTGCAGATTGTCGGTTTGTTGCTGAGTTTGAAATGATGATTATAAAAATGCAACGTAAACGAGTTAATTTTTCTAAAATATCTCATTTACAAGATGAAGAAGGAGATACAATACAAATACCCCATCCTTACACAGGTTTCCCGGTTAAACTGTTTATTAGTGATTTAAAACGTAAATGGAAACTTGGAGAAAATGGTTATTGTTTGGATGAAATTGAAGGATGGAGGTTGTAATGTTTTATAATAAGAAACTCATACGTAAATCCATTAATGCTGTTACTAAATCACGACAAGAAACCCGTGATGCTATTATTTGGGAAGTATTACCAACGCAACGGTTATGCAAAATAAAAATTCAAGGCTCTACTAATTTTTTATATGCACGTTATCCGCAAAATTGGCAGAATACCCCAACATTTTTAAAAGCTGGAAATGCAGTTCGGGTAATGCACCGAGGAGGAAATCATAATGTTTTGGAAATAGTATCTCATGGAATGAATGTACCAACATTTCCAGATTCAACTGATGTTCCAGTTACAGTTGGTTCTACTAATGCAGTTTTAACTGGATTGGATATTTATCCTATTTACGGTTCTATGCGGGTTGAGGTTAGTTCAGGAACTTTTAGAATTAATGCAGTAACTTATTCAGCAGCAGGTTTAATTTTAGGTAACAGTTACAATGATATGGTTTTAGGTGATAATACTGTTCTTGGGGAAATTGTAGCAGTTATTTCTTTAACTGCACCATCAGCAGGTTATTATCGTTATTCCATATTGGTTATTGGTGTGGATGGTGTGGTGGATTTAGTAAATGGTACGCAAGCAACCACAAATCCGGTAATGCCCACAACAACAGCTGGACATGTTAAAATAGGGCATATTCTATTATATGGTGGAATGACGGAAATAACTGCTGCCGATATTAATAAATTATGGGAAACACCAATACCTAATGCTTTAAATATTTTGCCAACAGCAGCTGATCTTGAATTTCCAGCATTGTCTAAAGAAATAACAATAACTGTAAAAGATCAAAATAATTTAAGTTTAACAGGAAATTGGAGTATTCGTGCAGTTATTGAGGGGGGTAATGGTTCTTTAAGTGGTTCTGAGGCTATTACAGAATTAATTGGAGGTATATATGGTGGTTCTTCAAGAATATTTACCTATTATCGAGATGGTTTGGTAACTGATATATCTCCAAAAATAAGATTTAGTTTAATTGGTTATGAAACAACTGTTTATGGTTATTCACTAATTACCATTTATGATGAGTTTGGCGATATAATGATTTAAAGGAGAAATAGAATGACTGATAGAGAGTTATTGGAATTAATTTTAGTAAAATTGGAAACTATTGAAAAACAGAATAATGAAATGTTTTTTAATTATGAAAAACAAAAAATAAAAGCTAAAGAAATAAATAAGAGAATGAAAGAAAACTTAGAAAAACAAATGCAAAACTTACCACCACAATTTCGTGGTTTATTGGAACCAATGATACAGAAAGATGAAGGAGAAGAATAATGGGAACCAATTTTATTACTGAACTAGTTGAAGGTACTACTCGATACAATAAAACGGATATGGAAGCACAGTCAAAGGCACTGGATAAAGCTATTACCTATAAACACAATTTCCTGTTTCACTGTGATGGTGAAATTACATGGTCAGCAGGAACACTCACATGGTCTGATAAAATGCGGATTATCTTTATCAGTGATGCAGGGTTGGCTATTGCCAATGAAATTGCTGCTGGTAATATTGCCTTAGCAGATAATGAATATGCTTATGTGGATCTGAGCGAAACGAATAATGCGGTATTGGCTGTTGCCAAAACCACGATTACTACCGCAGCCGCAGCAGGATATATTGGGGTTGGTCGAGTAGTATTAGGTTATCGAAATACGGCTAGTGATAATTTCTATCCGGTGGCTATTAAAAAGAAACTGGAAACTGCTTTAACCGGGGTTGGTTTGGAATTAACTGGTTATTCTGAAACAGAGGTTGGACCTGTTGATGCCTCTGGCGGAACGGCTAATATTGATTATGCAGCAGGAAATGTGCAGAGAGTCACTATTGGCGATGGTGTGGATGCAGCACTGACCTTTACCAACTTACCTACAGGAAAAAGTTGTTCGGCAACACTACGATTAGAAATGGCAGGAGCAGTGCCAACAACCATTACATTACAAGGGACAACCATTGATACTACCGGAGTAACTGCCACGGGAGAAATTCTCGTAGAAGCTATTCGGATTAGTACGGATTGGTATATGGCGGTGCATCATGCCTCTTAGTCATCGTGGAAGAATGATGGGTGGTGGAGAATTATCGCCACCAACACCACCAGAAGATGTCGTTTTTGATTATACAACTTTTACTGAGGTTGATCCTAATAGTAGATATACTGTTGGTGTTGCCAGCATAGCTTTTGCAGCATTACCTAGAAATGAATCTTCCTATATTTACAAAGATATGGGTGTTAATTATTATTCAGGTAACTTTAAATTTGACTTTGATTATATAGCTACAGCATATGGTTCTGCTGGTCATGCTGAACCGTGGGCTTTAGCTAATGCGGTAAATAATGTTTATACACTGAGAACTTCAGGTGAATCATTGTTGCAATGCTCTGCTTATATATTCAGTGGTGCGATTCGTTTTGAAGTATATGAAATAATTGGCACAGTGGTTAGGTCGTCTGGTAATTATCAAGGTACATGGAATAGTCAATACTATTTAACAGTTGAGCGGGATGAAAGTATTGGTACTTATGGAAGATTGTATCTTAGGGTTTATTCTGATGCAGCACGCACTACACTGTTATCAGAGGTCTATCTTGATTTAACTGCAAAATTGGATTTTAGATATTTATATGGGATTAGTTCAATTAATACGGGGGAAACAGATTGGTTAACTGGTTCTGTTTCTAATCTTACACAAGTAAATACATGATAAACAATATGAAAAAACTAATATTTAGAAATAAACGAGCAATAGGTGACAATTTAATATTTACCACCACAATTAGAGAATTACATAAACAATATCCACAACAACATCAAACAGGAATAGCAACATATTACCCCGAAGTTTATTATAATAATCAATTTATTACCTTGTTTGATTTATATGATAAACACCAAAATATACCAATAATTGATATTGATTACGGAGATAATTTTCAGCATAGAAAAACTTCGGGAAAACATTTTGCAGAATTTTACATCAATGAAGTAAACAAAAAACTAAATTTAAACATTGAATTAACCGATTGTAGACCACACTTAACTATTACTGTAGAAGAAATAACTAAAGCTAAAGAAATATTGGAAAAACAAAACATACCAGAAAAGTTTTGGTTATTATCACCAGCCATTAAACAAGATATACCGTTAAAAAATTATTCCGCAAAACGTTGGCAGGAATTTTGTAATCTGGCTAAAGAAAATAATATTAATATTGTGCAAACCGGAGATAGCACAGCACTTAATCCTTGTTTAAAAAATATAATTTCTCTGGTTGGAAAATTAAATCTCAGAGAGTATTTTGCTGTTGCTTTATTATCAAGAGGAATGATTGGGCATGTGTCTTTACAAACTCATTTGGCGGCAGCTTTAAATAAACCCTGTATCACTGTTGCCGGTTCCAGAGAAGGAAATCACCTATATAGTTATCCAAAACAACATTATCTTCATTCTATTGGTTTCCTTGAATGCTGTAAAGAAACTGCTTGTTGGAAAAAAACCATTCAAGATTGTGAAAATTATGATTACCAAAAAGGTATTAGCGGTTGTATGCAATTAATTAACCCAAAACAAATTGTAGATATTGTTTTAAAGTATGAAGGAAGATACTAATATTTTGGTTGGCAAAAGAAAAGATAACATGATAATATTACTTGAATTTAATAGAGGCAGAAATGAGGTTAATAGACAGGTTAAAGAATGAACAACGTAGTCTTTTATCTTTCAGGCATGGTCTAGGTGATATAATTCAGTTTTTTCCCATATATAAAGAGATTTGCAGAATAACTGGTAAACGAATTGATTTAGGTGTAGAAAATAAACGGCAATTTCAACTATTATTTCCTAATGTGGTTTCAATTGACAAAATGAGGGATGATGTTAAATCACGTTATTCCTTTATTCATCGAGTTGCTTATAGGGAACCACAAGGAGAGTTATCTAAACCCTACGAATGTGCAATCAATGAATTTGGTTTAAAAGATTTTGTATGGGAACCATACCAATTTAAAACAGAATTAAATAATGAAAACAGTAAACAGATAGGTATTAATTTTTTTGGAATTACGGGCAGTAATAAAGAATCTAAGTTTTGTTCTTTGACAACCGCATATAGTATTTGGGAAGAGATTCAACAAGCTGGTTATAATCCTTTTGAGTTGTATCAGAGAGTTGGTTTTATCACTGACTACTATCGTGAAGGGTTACAAGTACCTGACGAATTCCCACTTGCTGATAATGTCAACTCTCTGCGTTTTCAAAAACCCGATCTTGGGTTGATTATAAATGAAATAAAAAAAAGTAGAAAGGTCATTTCCACTGATTCAGGAATCCTTTATTTAGCTATCATGTTGCTAGGAAAGGAGAATGTTATTGGTTTAGAAAATGAAAAGAAAATCAGTAAATATTTGCCCATTGAAATTATCAAGGTTAATATTAAATGTTATAAACGAGGTACAATTTATAATTTATTAAAATATTAAGGAGGTTAGAATGAAACATGATTTTCATTGTGGTGGAGGGATTGTGTCATGGACGTGGTAAAAGAATGGTTATCTAATCCAATACTATTTGCTTTGGCCGCTTTATTTTTTTATATGGGTAAGAAACTATTTGACCATATGTTTGATTATCTAATAAAGAAAACCAAAACAGAATATGTAACCGCTGAAGATTTTGAAAAATATATAGAAAAAACTAAGGAAGCCTTTGAAAGTTATATCAAAGAATCTAAAAAAGATTTTGAAAAAACTTGCAAAGAAAATATGGATGCTTGTTCTCTTCATCGACATGAATCAATTGCATGGCTAGAACCAACTATGAAAAAGATGATTAAACAAAATGTGGAGATAAAAAAAATAATGCACTTGTTTGGTACAAAAATAGGTGTAGATGAATCCGTGCTGGCTAAATTGATAAATGGTGACTCTGAGGATTTTTAATATAATCAATGGAGATATAAATGTCTGACACCAAGGAATATGATTGTTTTAAAAATACTAAGAAACACTGCATAAATTCACCAAGCGGTTTTTGTTCCAACAGAGGTCATCTCGATAAATGTATCCATCAACAAGGCTGTATTGTTCCAGAAAGACCTTTTGAACAGAAGATTATTAAGAAATAAAGGAGGTATTTATGGAGGGTATTATTACCAATATTGAACAATACATGAATCATGTTTTTGTTATCCTTACTATTTTATTTATTATCTCAGAAGGACTGGCACAAATTCCATCTATAAAAGCCAATAGTGTCTTTCAAGCATTATCCAACATTATAAAAAACCTTTATGGTTTGTTTGGTAAAAAACAATTGGTAGTAAAAGAAAAGGAAATAAAGCAGGAGGGAGAGAATGTCACAAATACTTGAGGAACGTTTACATAAAGCTATATCCCTAGCTAAAAGTAAAGGCATAAAGGTTATTAACTGTTCACGATTTTTCTTTGAGTATTACTATCCTCATGAACGTATGGATGCTAATAGTCGGGAACGATTTTATTATTTACAAGTATTTGACAAACTAAATTCTATGGGTGTATTAAAAGAAGATGGGATGGTATGGAGAGTGTTTTTAAATGAACAGAAATAATACATACTAAAAGAGCCTATCAGAATTAGCTGATAGGCTCTTTTGTTTATCTACAATTTAAGGAGTTAATTATGTCAGATTTTGAAGATAGCTATAAGAAACTGATTGGTCATGAGGGAGAATATAGTCATGACCCCAATGATAATGGTGGAGAAACGTATAAAGGTATATCAAGGGTACACCATCCTGATTGGGAAGGTTGGAAAATTATTGATGAAGCAAAAAACAAACCAAATTTTCCAATTAATTTAAGGAGTAATCAAGAATTGGAAAATTTGGTTATGGTGTTTTATAAACAATATTATTGGGATAAAATAAAATTGGATAATATAAATTCCCCAAAAATAAAATATGAATTGTTTGAAATTGGGGTAAATATGGGTTTAGGTATTGCTGTTAAATTTTTACAGGAGTCTATAAATTTACTGAATAGAAACAAGAAAAATTATAATAATATAGAAGTTGATGGCAATATTGGTACAGATACTTTATTAAAAACTCAGAAACTACTAGATATAGGTGATGAACATATCTTGTTTAATTTAATAAACATGTTGCAAGGAGAACGTTATATAGAAATTTGTCGTAGAAATGAAACCCAAGAAACATTTATCCGTGGATGGTTAAATAGAATTGATATAGTTAAAAATTAAATATTATTTAAAGTTGGATTCATAGTTTATACTCTTTTACTTTATTCCATTTAGGCCAAGGCCAACGACGAACACAAACATAAATAACCCAACATACACATTTATGTTCTTCACCCACTTTTGGATTTTTTGGAAAATATTGTTTACATTGATGATAACTCATTCTATATCTCCTTAATTTATCCATTTTAAAATCGTTTCACCAGTATAACCTTTTACCCAAACAAACCAAGCATAACAAACAGCGGAACCACCTTTTTCTTTGTAGTAATTGAAATCACCACCTTTAGCTACTTGTATTCTAGTTGATGAAACATAAATAGTATGTGGGGGATTATTTAAAAATAAATTTTTTCTTTTTTTACCTTCACAAAATGTTAATTTTAAAAACATACAAATTTTATAATCATCTGCAATTATATTTAATCCTTGTTCAATGAAGTTTTTAGCAAATTCATAGGGAGGATTAGTAATAATATTTATGGGTAAATTTTTAATACCTTTGTTTAAATTTAAAAAATCAATTTCCAAACAATTATACTTTCTTTTGATAATATCTGAACAAAACACCTTATATTTCTTTTTTAACTGTGTAGCAAGATGACCATTTCCTACTGCTGGTTCCCAAATTAAACCTTTAAAATGCTCAACACCCATAAGTAAATCAGCAGCAATTGGGTGGGTCGCATAAAAATCCAATTTATCACGTATATCATCAGTATGATTGGAAGCACCAATACATTTAAATATTTTCCCTCTACCAGTTTTATCACTCATTATTATCACCTCATATCAATTTGTTTTTTAAATATTTGTTTTAACTGTTTGAATGTAAGGCTATTTGGGTCAGCCTCTTTACCATTTACATCTGGCAAAATAATAAAATCAACATCCATGGGAAAAGCATCTTTATATTTTTTATAGTCAAACCATGCTTTAGAATCTAGTATAAATATAACCTGTTTAGGGTTTTTTTCAATCAATAATTTTATCTGATTTCTGGATAATGATTTAACAAATCCCGTGGTAACAGAAAATTTATCAGGATAGTAATGCTCAACAAAACTTTTTAAATGTAAAGCATCCAAATAACCCTCAGTTACTAAAACAGGTTTGCTTTCAATAATATCATCTTCCCATAAAAGATAATGTGCTAGGTTTGGTGGAATATGATATTTTTTAAAAGTAATAAATCGCCATTGATAACTGACAAGTTTACCACCAACATAAACAGGGAAAATAATCTTATTTATATGTTGTTTTATTCCTATTCTGAGGTCATATTTAGCTACATCCCAAGGTTTGATCCGCCTTTCCTTGAGAAAGGCTTTTAATAAGGTATTTCTTGAGATAATACCTTGGGTAATTGGTCTATTTTCAGGAAGTTCATCCGTTCCTCTATAACTATATTCTTTTTCTTTTTTCTTCCCACCATAGAGTATTTGTCTAACCCTATCTTCTAAATCCATTTCTTGATTATCTGATAAGGATATTAAATATTTCGCAGCACCAATAATAGAGGTGTTTTTTAATAAAGCAACGGTATTTAAAGGACCATAATTACATTTACAAATAAAGCAGGTGATGTTTAGAGAATCTTTATTTAAAGCAGCATGAAAACGAGAATCTACACAATTGGGGCATGGAGAAATACCAATAAAACCTTTAGAACTGGAGATATTTTTACCCTCTAAAGAATACTCTAAATTACTATTATCCAACAATTCAAAAATATCTATTTTTTCCAACCCTTGTTGTATTCTATAATCATTAAAATCAATATCATGTTTTTGATTATGATATTTCTTCATAGTAGTAATCTCTTCTTAAACCATCCTTTTTCTTTATATAATTCCAAGCGTTTTTGAGAATACTCATGGAAATATTTATGGTATTTTTGTTTACCAATAACATTATCATAAGAGTCAATAATAATAGCTTTATCCTTTCCCTCGGAAACACGCCTAGCTCGACCAATGGATTGTAAAATAGATATTTCTGATTTTCTTGCAGAACCCAATACCAAACAATCTAGGGAAACAATATTTGTTCCTGTTTTAAAAACACCAGTAGCAATAACAAGCTTTATTTTTTTATCTTCCAGAGATTTTTTAATTTGTTCATTTATATCCGATCCTTTTCTACCGTGTGCCACTTTATTTTTTATTCCCATTTTTGTTGCTAAAAAACTAACTTGTTCAGCTTGGCTAATTTCATCAACCAAGAATAAAACAGATTTATCTTTGTCAATGGCTAAAAATTTTGCTGCCTTTAAAAGCTTTATATTTCTTTTTTCTGCTAAACAAATATCGTTTCTAAATACTGCATGATATTTTTTACCTGTTGGTTCTTTACACAAATAACTAATCATATAAACATCACAGGAAACAACACGAGATTTGACAACATCATCTTCTAATTCTTTTAGGGAAGAACCAATGTTGCCGGTCATTTCTAAAAAAGCCTGTTTATTGTTTTCATATTTTTGAATGGTTGCGGTCAAACCATAACGATAATAAACATTAGTTAATTGTTTAGATATTTTTGATAATGAATTAGAAGCAGCATGAATTTCATCCGCAATCCAGACATTACATATTTTATTGTATTTGCGTAAATCATATTTGGCTACACTTTGATAAAGACCAATAGTGATATGTGAAATTTCACAATACCCATCACCAACCCTGCCTATTTCAATATCAGGAAACCAAACACAAAAATCTTTGTAGAATTGATTGAAGATGGTTTTATTGATGGTGGTTACTAGGGTCACAGGAAAATTTAATTTAGCAATTATTCCAGCAGCCATAGCGGATTTTCCACTAGCTGTAGGAGCTATAAAAATACCACGTTTATTTCTTCCAGCAACATTGATAACTTTGTTTTGGTAATCTTCAAAAACAATACCATTAATTTTTGGTTCTTTTGTAATTTTTAATTTAGTATCAATTTCATGTGTTTCAAATTCATAACCAAGTTTATCTAGTTTTTCTGAAATGAAATCAATCAGACCGAAGGGGAATTTATTACCACGACGATCTAATAAAGAGAAGGTAACTTTTTCCGGTCTTGGTTTATATCTCAATTTTATTATTTTTTCATATGAAATAATTTCCCATACATCCAGAATTTGTTCTTCTGTACCAATAACTTTTCCATAATGAGCATCAATTTGTTTTAAGATAATTGTATTCATAATTTAATGTTCACAAACATCAGTGCTACCACAAGACTTGCATTCCAGATCATAATCACCCTCAGAATATCGGATAGTTCTGAAACCATTGGAATTACCACACTCACCACAAATAAATTTAGGTTTATGTTGTTGTTGTTTGTTTTTTTCAATTTTATTAAATTTAAACATGATTTAAGAAACCTCTTTTATTTTTAGGGATGGGTACAAACCAATGTGCTGAAGCATACAAACAAGATACATTCTCATCTCTACATTAAATCC
>Ga0209728_1000610_pt1 | contig 26995 bp, 35 predicted proteins | sample RifGroD1_FD_183997 | JGI IMG/M metagenome (GOLD analysis project Ga0209728, IMG submission 183997) | Groundwater microbial communities from Rifle, Colorado, USA - Groundwater D1 (SPAdes) (version 2) | ecosystem: Environmental > Aquatic > Deep subsurface > Groundwater | place: Rifle, Colorado... | reverse complement strand
CCCGACGACGGTGTGCTTGCGTTCCTGGTAGTAGTTGGATCCGTTGGCCGCGTCCTCGACCAATACACCAGTGAGGACCGCGCTCCACTTGTTGACCATCCCGTCCATGCGGTCGCGATACTCGGGGTATTCGAGCCGCTGACAGATCCGGTCGAGCAGGTAGAGCCGCGCCCCGCGGACCGCCCACACCTGGATCGAGTGGAAGTCGTTGGTGACCCCGGCTTTGCGCGCGGCGTCGGAGGTGATCCAGACCGCGTCGGCCTCGCGCGCGACGTCGACGGGATCGGCCCGGTACCGCTCGCGGAACCAGGGGCGCTGGAACATCGTGCCGGTCGTCGGCACGGGCCGGAGGTCGAAGAGGGCTCGCCACCACCGCGCGGGGAGCGTGGCCTTGATCCGCTGCAGGCGCTCGAGCGGCCAGCGCGCGGGGTCGAGTGCCTCGCCCTCGGACCGAAAGGGCGTGTGCCCGAGGGCGATCAGCCTCGCCGCCTCCTCGGCGTCGGCGATCGCGGGCAGCGCCACCACCCGCCAGCGCTCCCGCTCCTGGCGGAGGAGCCGGCCGCTGATGTCGTCCACGCTCCAGGGGGTGTGGGTGACGATCACCCCGCCGCGCCGGGCGTCCATGCGGGTGTAGAAGGTCGAGGTGTACCAGTCCCAGCGCTGGTCGAGCGTGGTGGCGCTCGACGCCTCGGCCGCGTCCTTCACCGGGTCGTCGACGATGCCGACGTTGAACCCGTGCCCGGTGAGCGGGCCGCCCACGCCGACGGCCTTGTACTGCCCGTGGTTCCCCGTTTGCCACTGCTCGACGCGGTCGAGCGTCGCCGCGGGCCCAAGGCCGCGCCGCGACTCCCGCCGGAGCTGCAGGTCGGTCGGCGCGAGCGAGGGGAAGACGGAGATCGCCTCGGGGGAGCGCGCGCACTCGCGAGCTCGCCGGGAGTGCTGGATCGCCAGGTCGGCCGCGTAGCTCGCGCACACCACCTCCATGCCCTCGTTCCGGCCGAGCATCCAGACGGGCGCCTTGACCGAGACGATCTCGCTCTTTCCGTGGCGGGGCGGCGCCTGGATCATCAGGTGGGGGCAGGTCCCGGCGCGCACCCCGTCCTCGAACGCCTCCAACTCAGCGGCGATGATCAGGTGCATCGCCCCGAGCAGGTAGCGCGCGTTGGTCAGCTCGAGGAACGGCGAGAGTTCGTGCCGGCTCCGACGAGTGCGGATCGCGCGCAGCCGATCCTCGCGGCGTCGCTCGATCGCCGCGAGGCGGTCGGCGGCGGGAGTCACGCCCCGTCCGCCCCCTCGACGGACCTGGCGCGCAGCCGCGCCTCCTCGGCCGCGAGCTCCTCCGGCGACATGTCGTCCAGGTCCCGGTGCGGGTCTTCGACCGGGACCGGTGCGTTCCGGTTCTCGACGACGTAGCGCTCGGAGAACTGGTCAGGCTGGCGGACCGAGAGCAGCCACTTCGCCGCCCGCCAGTCCCCGTCGTTCTTCCGCTCGATGTGAGTCAGTCGCCCGTCCGGGCCGTAGTGCTCGATCACCGACCCCATCGACGCCGCGGTGACGGTGGCCACGTGGTTGCGGATGAACTCCGCGCGCGCGCGCGAAAGCCGCTCCACGAAGTTCTTGTACGGCTCGCGCGCCTTCCGAGGCGGCGTCGCATGTGGATCGTCGGTCCCCTTCTGTATCCACTGGTAGAACGCCCCGTGTGACACCCCAGCAGCCTCGTATGCCGTCTTGTCCGACAGCCCGAGGGAGATCGAGTTGACGATCTCGTCGAGGAGCTTCGCGTCGGGCGGCTTCCGTCCCATGGGGCGGCCCACTATGCGCCGCGCGCGGCGAGGAAGGCGGCGCACACCCGACCGAGGCGCCGACCGTTGGTCCGCTCTCGCTCGGGAGAGGTGGGATCGTCGTCCTCGCGCGCGGCGTCGATGGCGCGGCGGAGGAGCCCGGCGTCCTCGTCGTACAGCTCGATGGTGACGCGACGGACGGGCGAGCGCTCGGCGGCGGGCAGTCGGCCCCGGCTCTTCGGCCCGTCGCCGACCATGCGGGTGATGACGGCGGGGTTCCAGCCGATCGCGGCGGTGGACACCCCGCGGGCGCGAAAGTCGCGCAGCACGGCGGCGAGGACGGCGGGGTCGTAGCCGGTCGCGCGGCTCGCCTCGTTCTCGGCGAGGGCGAGGGCGTGCGCCTCGTCCTCGTTCAGGTCCATGTAGCGGACGGGGAGCTCGGGGTCGGGCGCGTGGGCGAGCCGAACGGCCTCGGGGTGCCAGGCCTCGCGGTCGGCCGCGGAGGCGCGGGCGTGGCGCTTCTGCAGAGACATGACCGCGGCGATGCGACCGTGACCGGCGATGATCTCCCGGTCGGCGAGCCGCGCGACGAGGGGGGTGGCGAACCCCCAGCGGATGATCGACGCGGCGATCGCGTCCGCCTCCCCGTGCTTCTTCGGGTTGCGCGCCCAGGGCCGGAGCTGGGAGAGCGGGACGTAGACGGCCGCGGCGGTCGCGGGATCGAGGGCGGGCGTTGCATCGCCCGCGGTCGTGCCGGGCGGGAGGGGCTTGCCGTAGGTGGGGTGCCCGCCCAGGCGCCCGCCCCCGAGCTTGTCCGCCTCGTGCTTCACGGCGGGCCGGACGCTGGAGGGATTGACGCCGAAGCGGGCGGCGGCGGCGGCGGGGGTGGCGGCGTTGGCCACCATCCACGCGAAGAGCTCGTCCCAGGGGATGGTGCTGCGTGCCATGCCTTCAGCCTACCCGGGCGGGTAGGTGGGTTGCAACCATGCTACCGTGCGCGAGCGGCGTGACCGACCAAGAGCCGCGAGGAGGTACCGGATGGGACGGACAGGGATCGAATGGGCGACGGACACGCTCAACCCCGGGTTGTACGGGTGCGACATGGAGAGCCCCGCCTGCGCGCACTGCTACGCGATGGGCATGGCGGCGAGGCTCGAGCGGATGGGGCAGGTCGAGTACGCGGGCACGACCCGGGACGGGCGGTGGGTGGGCGGGGTGCGGGTGGTGGACGTCGCGGAGGCCGTGCGGCGCGTGCTCGCCTACCCGCGGTGCCGCACCTTCCGGCGGCGGATCTTCGTCACGTCGATGTCGGACATCCTCCACCGGGACGTCCCGCTCGCCTGGATCGTCGAGGTGATCGTGGCCATGGCGGCGCGCCCCGACTGCGACTGGCTCCTCCTCACCAAGCGCGCGGCGCGCTGGCCCGAGGTGGCGGCGGCCGTCGTCGCGCGGCTCGGGAGCTGGCCGCGCCACGTGTGGCCGGGCGTCACCGTCGAGGACCAGCGGCGGGCCGACGAGCGGATCCCGTTCCTGCTCGAGGTCCCCGACGCGGTGCGCTGGCTCTCGATGGAGCCGCTCCTCGGCCGCGTCGACCTCACCATGGTGCGCGACCCACGGACCGACTCCGCCTTCTGGGCGGCGCGGGACGTGCTCCGCGGCGCGAACCGGATCGAGTGGGGGATCGTTGGCGGCGAGTCGGGGGCGCACGCGCGGCCCTCGCACCCCGCGTGGTTCCGCTCGGTTCGGGACCAGTGCGTTGCTGCTGACGTCCCCTTCCTGTTCAAGCAACACGGGGAGTGGGGTCCGCACGACGGCGTCACCCCCTACAGCACCCTCGACGGCGCGGCTGGCTCGCCGCCGGCCTACCTGGTCGACGACGCCGGACACGTCCACTGCACGCGCGAGGCGGCGGGCGCCGGCGCCGAGGTCGTCCTCCGCTACGGGAAGAAGGCGGCCGGGCGCCTCCTCGACGGCGCCACCTGGGACCAGCTCCCGGTGGCGGCGTGAACGCCCGCCAGCGCCGGCACCGCTGGCGGATGCGCGGCCGGCTCCTGGAGGAGGCGCTGCAGGGGTCGCGGACCCTGCACGGCGGGTTGCACTTCCGGGGGAGGGACTCCTGGGGGTGCGTGCACTTCTCGCTTGAGCCCCTCCGTCCGCGCTGGGCGCGCCGGCTCACCGCGAGCCAGTGGCGTGCCGTCTGGGAGTGGGCGGCGGCCGAGTTCCCGATGGCGCGGGCCTTCCGCGCGGCGGCCCTCCGCGAGGCCGGCGACGAGGCAGGGCTGCGCCGGCTCTACGGTGCCGCACACGCGATCGTGTGATCGACGTCGATCGCGATCGGCTGCTCGGCCGATCGCGATCGCACGGATCGTGATCGCTTTCCTCTTGCACCCCGCGCCGGGCTGGCGTAAGCTGTCTTCACGGTCGCCGACCAACGACCGCGGAGAACCCCGTGACCATCACCTTCCGCATCCACGCTCGCGACCTCGGCACCATCGGCCTTACCCTCGACGACTGCGACCGCTACGCCGACCAGCTCCTCGTGGAGCTCGGCACGCGCTACCCGGCCGCCAAGGTCGAGGTCCAGGTCAACCACCGCGACAGCGGCGCGGGCGCGGGCGTCCGCGTCGAGGCCAACGCCGACGAGGACTGCGACGAGGGCGCAGTGACCGCGGACGTGCGAGAGCTTGCCGATCAGGTGCTCACCCGCATGGTCGAGGCGTAGTAGAGGGCCGCGCCCACACCGCGATCACGATCGCCCTCCGCGATCGTGATCGCACCATCCCCCCAGAGGAGATCCTCATGAAGCCCCCGTGCCGCGATTGCAACGGCTACGGCTCCGCGGACGGCGCGCCCTGCGGCACGCTCGATCGCGACTTCGGCCCCGACGCTCCCGGCCCCTGCACTCGATGCAAGGGCACCGGAGACGACCCCGACCCCACCGGCGAGCTGGCCGTCGCCCGCCGCCAGGAGATCGCCCACCGCGACGGCCTCGCGCCGTAGCCCCACCCTCGGAGAACCCCGCCCATGTCCAAGCCCATCACCGCCGCCACAGCCGAGCCCGGCCGGCGCTACAAGACCCCGCACGGCCACGTCGTCATGTTTCAGGGCCCCTCCCGCCGGAAGGGCTTCTACCAGGTCCTGGTCATCGACACCGAACGCATCGTCGACGTCCCCGCCGACCATCCGCTCTTCCCCGTTGACGAGGCCGCCCTCGCCGCCAAGGCGAGCGTCGACGCGATCGCGGGCAAGCCGCGGGAGGTCCTCCAGCCGGCGATCCCCACCCTCACCGACGAGCAGCTCGACGCCCTCGCCGCCGCCGATACCCGCATGTGGGTCCAGCAGGAGATCCTCCTGGAGCTCGGCCGGCGCCGCGACGCGAAGACGGCGGCGCCCGCGACCCCCGCGCCCGTCGTCGAGGAGGAGGTGCCGCCGCCCTTCCCCGAGGCCGCCTCGGTCGAGGATCTCTCGCCGCCCGCCGCCGCGCCCCCCTACGGGCCCGAGGCCACCCCGCCCGTCGTCGCGCCCGCGCCCGCGCCCGTTCCCGCCGTCGACCCGTCCCCGGCCTCCGCCCCGACGCCGACGGATGCAGCGGTCCCCGAGCCCGAGATGATCCCCGACTCCGGCGCGCGCTCCTCCGCTTTCATGGCCGGGCGCGACGCCTTCATGGCGGGCCGCCCGTGGCCCGAGGCCTGGGACAAGGGGAACCGCATCGAGCGCGACTACGACGACTTCAAGCGTGGATGGGACGAGGCGCACGACCTCGTCGACTCCGAGCCGCAGTTCGTGAAGCGCGTGGACGACGAGGCCGTCGACACCCACGGAGTCCCGGGCGACAGCCTCGCGCCGGACGCCACGCCCCCGGCGGAGCCCCCCGCGAAGGCGAAGCGCCAGCGCAAGGCGAAGGCCACGCCCGTCGCTTCCGAGGTCCAGGCCCCCGTCCCGCCCGCGGTGACGCCCACGGAGCCGGCCCCCGCCGCCGCTCCCGCCTCCCGCGCGCCCGCGCCCAGCACCTCCGACGACGAGGTCCGCGGCTGGCTCTCGACCGCGCTGCGGATGGTGCGCGAGGGCGAGGGCACGGTCCAGGAGGTCGAGGACCGTCTCCTCGACGCCGTCGAGGCCCGGCCCGGGATGGGCGAGGTGCTCGAGGTGTGCATGCACAAGCTCGCGAGCCCGGACCGGACCGAGGCGACGTGGGCGCGCATCGAGCGCGCGATCGAGCAGGCGATCGCCCAGCTCCCGCCCGTCGACCGCGCGGCCGAGGTCGGCGCCTTCGACGCGGCCGTGGACCGCGCCCAGGCCGAGGCCAAGGCGCAGCGCGCCGAGAACGACGCGCGCGCGGAGGTCCCCGCCGAGGTGGCGCAGCTCGCCGAGGAGCGACTGGCCGAGGTCCGCCAGGCGGCGGCGCTCCCGACCGAGACGGCCGCGTTCCTCACCGAACGTCTCGATGTCGTCGACGGCGCGACGCTGGAGCGGTTCGACGCGCTCGTGGGCAGCGTCCGCGCCCAGCGCGACGCCCTCGTCGGCGTCGGCGTCGACGACCTGCCCCTGCTCGAGTCCGCGCTGGAGTGGGAGCGTGCCCACGCCAACCGCGCCGTGCTCGTCCGCGAGCTCGCCGGGAAGGTCGAGCGGCTCCGCGGTGGGCGGGCCCGGCCGGGCGTGCCGCACGCTGCCCACGCGCGTCTTGCCGTGCCGGCGGGCCCGACGCTCTCGCCCGAGGGGCAGGCGCGCGCCGCCTCCATCCAGGAGGCGCTCAACGCGCTCGCCGTCTCCGTCCCCGGCTACCTCGCCGCCGTCGAGGCGCGCGAGCGGCTGATCGCGCTGGGCTTCCCCGTCGACCTCGCGACGATCGCGGGAGGTGGGCGGTGAAGACCGAGTCCCGCCTGCTCTTCTCCCAGCGCGCCGCGCTGGATCGCGCGGGCGCGCCCACCGCAGGGCCCGACGGCGCGCCCGTGTCCGACGGGTGGCGCGCCGCGTGGGCGGCCAACGAGCTCGTGCGCCTTCGCGCCGAGCGCGACCGCTACGCCGCCGTCCTCCCCTACGTGATCCGCGAGTCCGACGAGGGCCTCGGGATCTGGCTCCGTGGCAACGGCTCCGACTCCAGCCTCGGGTGGCTCCCCCACGGCCTCGACCCGGCCGAGGTTCACGCGCGGGCGATGGCGCTGGTCTGGGGGCGGCTGCGCGCCGAGGACGAGCGGGACGAGGCGTACCTGGAGCAGGTGACGACCGAGCGGGACGAGGCGCGCGCTCAGCTCGCGGCGATCGCGGGTCGGTCGTGACGTCGTCGAAGCGCGACGCCTGCGTGGTCGGGATGCAGGCCGTCGCGCGAGAGCTCCGACGCCGCGCCACCACCTGGACCTGGCGCGGCGAGATGGGCCCCGACACCATGCGCCGGCTCACCTACTGCCATTTCGACCACGGCGAGACGCGGACTCGGGTCATGTTCACGCGCGACGCTGGGATGCACGAGAGCGGGTGGATCCGCAACCCGGACTACGATCGGTGCTTTCACCTGTCGCTCTCGCCGTTCCCCCACGACGTGCTGATCGGCGTCGTTCCCGTGCTCGACTTCCGCCCCGAGATCGAGCGCCTCTGGGTCGAGGCCTTCTACGGCGAGGACGCGCACCTCACCTGGCGCGAGGGACCGAAGACGCCCGAGGGCCGCGGTCGCGAGGTGGCCCACTGGCGGCTCTTCGCCGACGCGCACTGGCAACCCATCCTCCCGCGCGGCGAGGTCTACCACTCGCTCTTCACCCCGCCCGACTGGCGCTCCTGGTCCCAGGTCCACGCCGAGGACAACGGGCCGGTGATCGACTCGCCGCTCGACCCCACCTGACCCCACCCCGTTCCGGCGCGTGCTCGCCATTCGCGCCGGAGTGGGGTATGGTGGTCCACCGACCAGGAGAACCGATGTCCCGTCCCGCCCCTCGCGGCTCGCCACTGCGCCGCGCTCTCGACACCATCGCCGACGCGCACCCGGAGAGCGCCGAGGAGGTGATCCGCCGGCGGCTGATCGCCCTGATCGCGCTGGCGGAGATCCCGCTCACGCACGTCTCCGGGAAGATCGGCATGGCGCACGGCCTGCTCGCGCGGAAGCTCGCCGCCCCCGACGTCGCCGCGAAGGATCGCCGCCCTCTCGACGACGAGACGATCGGCCGGATCCTCGACGCCATCGACGCGGACCCCTCCCGCCTCGTCGAGCTCGACCACGTGCCCGGCGACGCCGAAGTGCTGCGCTGGCTCGTCGGCGCCGTCCAGACGAGCCGCAGCGAGGGCCTCTCCCGCTACCTCTCGGCGAAGATCCGCCTCCCCGTCTCCGAGGCGCGCGAGCTCTGGACCGACGCCGACGCGCGGATCCGCCGCCTGCACGCGCTGGGCCTGCTCTCCATCGAGGACGACCAGGGCACCCTCCTTCCGCCCTCCGACGAGGTCGCCCACACCGGCCGCCTCTCCGCCACCCGCAGCGGCTGGGCCTGCGCCGCCCGCTGACCACCCCACCCACCGGCGTCGGCCGACCAGCGGCGCCAGGGAGAACCCCATGTCCAACGAGTCCAGGTCCAACGAAGAATTCGTGCGCGAGCGCCGCGAGTACGTCTCGCGGGTGATGGACCCCCGCACCTACGGCATCCCCGACGGGCTGCTCCGCGAGCCGCGCACCATCCGCGACTCGCTGATCAACCTCCGCTCCGGCGGGGTGAACCTCCTCGGGGCGGAGACGCACCTGGACTTCATCCCGCCCAGCTTCGCGATCAGCCTGCGCTTCGTCTTCATCGACAGCCAGTACCCGCCGATGCGCGCGCAGAGCAGCAAGCCCGGCTCGCCGAAGTCGAACGGCCTCTGGTACGAACAGAAGGGCGGGTCCGGGATCTCGCTCCTGCTCCCCAGCCTCCGCCAGCTCGCCAACCTCGCTGGCGTCCAGTGGGAGTACTTCGAACGCTACGATGACGGGCGGACCGCCCTCTACTGGCGCTTCCGCGGGCGGGCGCGCGTCCGGCTCTTCGACGGCACCTGGATCCACGCCGAGGGGACCGGCGAGTCCGACCTTCGCGACGGCTCGGCCGAGATCGCGGGCATGAGTTCCGAGCGGGCCCAGGGGATGCGCGCGAAGGGAAGCCAGCGCGCCGAGTCGATCACCAAGGCGCGGATCATCCGCGAGCTGCTCGCCATCCGCCAGGTCTACTCCTGGGAGGAGGCCGAGCGGCCGTTCGTCTGGCCTGCGCTGATCTACCAGCCGCCCACCGACGACGTGGAGATCAACCGCGCGATCGCCCGGCGCGAGCTCGGGATCGTCGATCAGGTCTACGGCCGCCAGGTGGTGGACGTCACCGCACGCCCGGTGGCGGCTCTGCCCGACCACGGAGAGCGGACCGTGCCTGACTTCCAGGAGGAGGCGCGCAAACTCGCCGAGCGCGAGCGCGTCGTCGCGGAGCCCGTCCGCCGCGGTGGCCCGCCGCCCTCGGCCGCGCCCCCGCCCGCGCCCCCGGTTCCCTCGCGTTCGTTCCAGGAGCAGGCCGACGACGAGCCCCCGCCCTGGGAGGACGAGGCCCAGATCGAGCCGGGCGAGCCCACGTTCCAGACGCCCGTGCCCGTGAAGTGGAACGGGACCGACTACACCCTCCCCGAGATCCGCACCTACTGCGCGTCGAAGAAGTGGCCGGACCCGTCCACCACCACCGACGAGAAGCGCGCCCAGCTCGTCGCGTGGCTGCGGTCGGCGAAGGGGAAGGCGGAGATCGACGCGGTGCTCGCGGCGGGGCCGCGGTGAGCACCGAGACGTACCGGGGCGTCGAGATCCTCGTCGGCCCCGGGCGCCTCGTGGCGAGCGCCACCCACGTCGAACTCGGGATCAACTCCCTGACCGGGAAGTTCCACTACACCGGCGAGCACAGTCGGGCGGGCACGGCGCTCGTGTCCGCGATGGACATGATCGACGTGTACCTCGGCCACCACGCGGAGAGCGTGCCCTGCCCCCGGTGCCACGCGGCGGTCGGGGTCCGGTGCGACCCCGTCCAGTGGTACCACTCCGAGCGCTTCGCTCGCGCTCGAGCCACCTTCCCCTACGGGTCGGAGGCGGCGGCCATCCTCGCGCGCGCCGCCGCCTCCTGATCGGCTCGACCTGATCCCACGGCGATCAGGTCGAGCTCTTTCCGATCTGGAAAGACCTGCGCGAACTCATCAGCATTCCTTACCTGTTGCGCCCCGCGCCGTGGTGGCGTAAGGTGCGAGCACGGGACGCACGACCACGTCCCTGTAGGAGAACCATGCGCATCGCCCACCTCGCCGACCCCCACGTCACCGAAGGCGCTCGCCTCGCCGACCAGGCCGCGACGCTCGCCGCCGTCGTCGACGACATCCTCGCCGCGGAGCCCGACCTCATCCTCGTCGCAGGCGACCTCTACGGCCACGAGGTCCCCCACCGCTCGACCCCGCGCGAGCGCGCGGTGCTCTACCCGGCGATCGTCCGACTCGCGAGCCAGGCCCCGGTCGTCGTCGTCGTCGGGAACCACGACGTCGCCGAGGACGTGGCGGGGTTGCAGCACCTCGGCGGAGCCTGGCCGATCGTCGTCGTGGCCGACGCGCGCGCCATCACCGTCGACACGTTGGCGGGCCCGTGCCACGTCTACGCGATGGCCTACCCCACCAAGCGTGCGCTCCTCGCGGGCGAGGCCATCGAGGGGGGCATGGCGGGGGCGCAGCGCGCGATCGAGGAGCGGCTGCGCGTGCTGCTCGCGATGTGGGGTCACCGCATGCGCACCCGCCGCGCGGCCGCGCCGGCCGAGGCTCACGTCGTGCTCGCGCACGTCCAGGTGTCCGGGTGCCGGACCAGCGGCGGCGAGGTGCTGGCGGGGCAGGAGATCGAGCTCACCCGGCACGAGCTCGACGGCCTCCCCGCCGACTACATCGCCCTCGGGCACATCCACCTCCGCCAGGAGGTCGCCGTCCGCGCCTGGTACCCGGGCAGCCCGTGGCGCAACGACTTCGGCGAGAAGGACGTGAAAGGCTGGCACCTTGTGCACGTGGGTCCCGTCGACGTCGCCCGCGCCCACGCCCCCCTCGGCGAGGGCGCCTACCCCGCCGTCCCGGGAGAGCGCGCCGCCGTCTACGTCGAGCACCACGCCTCCCCGTGCCGCGACTTCGTCACCCTCCACTACCGCTGGGCGGCCGACCACGACGAGGGTGTGCCGCGCTGGATCACCCGCCCCACCGACGCGGAGATCGCGAGCTGCGCGGGCGCCGAGGTGAAGCTGGTCCTCGTCGTCCCCGAGCAGTGGGTGTCCGGCTGCCCCTGGGCGGACGAGGTCGCCCGCGTCGAGGCCCTCGCCCACCGCGTGAAGCAGGAGCGGAAGATCGAGCCGCGCCTGCGGATGCGCGCTCCCGAGGTCGCCGCGGCGATCGACGCGCCCACGAAGATGCGCGCCTTCTGGGGGACGCTCGCGACCGCCCCCGACGCGAACGAGCAGGCCGCAGCGATCGACGCGCTCGCCGAGATCGACACCCGCACCGACGAGGAGATCGCGGCCGACTCGCTGGCGGCGTGCGGGAGCGCGGCGTGAGCCGTCCCCGCGTGCGGCGGACCCGATGAAGGCACGCGACCTCCTTCGCGCCTTCCTGGTCTGGAAGCTCCCGCCCAGGTGGCATGTGGGCCGGACCTGGAAGCGAGGCACGCTCCGCTGCACTGGCCCCGACGGCGCCGTGCTCCAGCTCGAGGACTTCAACGACCCGGACGGCCGGTGGCACGGGTTCTCCCTCCTGGTCGAGGAGGGAGCCTTGTGCGAGTACGGCGGGGACCACTACCGCGCCGGGTTCCGCGGGGGCTGGCCTGCGTGGGTCGCCGACGAGGCCCTCGCCGCCGTGGCTCGGATCGGCACGCGGAAGCGCTGCCCGACGTGCAATGGCTACGGCATCGAGGCGAGCGCCCCGGACTACGCCTGCGCTCGCTGTCGCGGGGCTGGGACCGTACCCGTGGGCGAGACGTGACCGACCGCACCCAGCGCTGGCGCGAGCGGCGGGAGTCGTTCCGCCGGCGCGGCGAGGCCTTCGACCCGAGCGGCTTCGGCGTCGAGCTGCTCGATCGGCACGCGACCGCGCGCGAGTTCGTGACGCGCCACCACTACTCGGGGAGCTGGCCGTCGGTGTCGGTGTGCGTCGGCCTCTACCGCCGCCGCCTGTTCTTCGCGCCCGAGCTCGTCGGCGTGTGCACCTTCGGCACCGGGGCGTCGCAGAAGTCGATCCCGCGCTGGACGGGCGTGCCCGCCGACGAGGGCCTCCAGCTCAACCGCCTCGTGCTGCTCGACGAGGTGCCGTTCAACGCGGAGACGTGGACGCTGGCGCGCGCCTTCGCGATCCTCCAGGCCGACCGCCCTCGCGTCCGCGCCGTACTCTCCTACTCCGACCCCGTGCCGCGCCGCGACGAGGCCGGCGTGGTGACCATGCCCGGCCACGTCGGCGCCGCCTACCAGGCGAAGGGCGCGCGCTACGTCGGGCTCTCGGATCCCGAGCTGAAGTGGCTCGACGCGCGCGGCTGCCTCCTCGATGGCCGATCCCTCTCCAAAGTCCGCGCTCTCGACACCGGCGATCCCGTGAAGTCCAAGGGCGGCGCCGCCTACGCGCGCACGCTGCTCGCCCTCGGAGCCCAGCCGCGCCGGCCTCACGAGACGTGGACGCGGTGGGTGGAGCGGATCACCCGCGGCGGCGAGGGCCCGTTCACCCCGCTTCGCCACCCGGGGAACCACGTCTACGTCTTCGATCCGGCCGGGGTCGCCAACACGCTGCCCGACACCACGGCCCCGGCCCGCCCCTACCCGAAGAAGGATCGTGCCGCGGCGGTCGTTGCACTCCGCGCCGAGTCGGTGTAAGGATGGGGGAGGCGCACTCGACCATGCGCCCGGAGAACCGATGCGACCGCTCCTGCTCACCCTCTCGGGGTTCACGCGCTTCACGACCCCACTCACCCTGGACCTGACCGAGCTCCCGCCCGGCCTCGTCGCCGTCGTCGGCGGCAACGGCGAGGGGAAGACGTCGCTGCTCGACGCGCTCGGCGGCCCCGTCCCGCTCTGGCGAGAGCTCTCGACGCGCGCGGACTCGCTCCCGCGCTACTGCACGGGGCGCGCGGCGACGGTGGACCTCACCTTCGAATACGGCGGGGACCAGTACCGCAGCCTCCTGAAGATCGACGCCGAGGCGCGCCAGGGCGCGGGCGCGATGGAGGCGTTCCTGTACGGCCCCGGCTGCGAGGACACCAAGGGGCGGACGACCGATTTCGACCTGCTCGTCCGCGGCCGCCCCGCGAAGGACGGCGAGGCCGCGGTGGTCGGCCGCTTCCCCCCGAAGTCGCTGTACATGGCGAGCGCCTTCTCCGCGCAGAACCGCGCCGGCAACTTCTTCGGCATGAAGCCCGAGGCGCGCAAGGCGCTCTTCGCCGACCTCCTCGCGCTCGGGGACCTGCAGGCGCGCGCCGAGCGCGCCGCCATCGCGCGCAAGCTGCTCGACGCGAAGATGGCCGACCTCGATCGCGAGGTGGCGCGCGTGCTCGAGGACGCCACCGTCGCCGCCGAGCTGCGCGACCAGGTGGCGGGCGCGGACGCGGCGCTCGCCCCGCTCGTCACCGCCGAGGCCCAGGCCGACGCCGGCCTGCACGCCGCCGTTGACGCTGGCCAGCGCGCCGTCGGGCTCCTGCAGACGCTGGAGGCCGCGCGCGCCTCCGCGCTGAAGCGGCGTGCGGATCTCGACGCCGAGGAGCGCGCCGCCGCCGAGGAGGCGCGGGTCGCGCGCGAGCGCATCGCCGCGCTGGAGGCCGTCGTCGCCGACGAGGTGGGGGTGCGCGAGCGCGCCGCCGCGCTCGTCATCGCCCAGGCCGACGTCGCCTCGGCCGAGACGGACTGGCGCGCCGCGCGCGCGGTGAGCCGCGCCGCCACCACCGCCCGGGACGACAAGCGCACGGCCCTCGACGCGGCGCGCACCTCCGTCACCCGCGCCACCGCCGCCCTCTCCGGCGCGGACCTGGCGCGTCGCGCCCTCGTCGAGCTCGCGCCCACGCTCGCCGAACTCGAGCAGCTCCGCGCCGACCACGCGCGCCTCGACCAGCGCGCCCGCGAGGAGGAGGCCGTGCTCGCACCCGAGCGCCGCCGGCTCCTCGACGAGGCCTCGACCCTGGGCGCGAAGCTGACCGTCAACCGCACCGCCCTCGACACCGCGCGGAAGGCGGCGAGCCTCGTGAGCGCGGTGCCGTGCGGCGGGCGGCGCATGCTGACGTTCGGCTCGGAGGCGGACGAGGAGGTCGGGTGTGGGACGCGGGCGGACGCGGGCACTTGCCGCTTTCTCACCGACGCGCGCGCGGCCTCGGAGCGCGTCCCGAACCTTGAGCTCGAGGTCGCAGACCTGGAGGCGCGCAAGGCCACGACCGACCGGGCCATCGTCGACGCCAACGCGCGCGAGGCGGCGCTGACCCAGCTGCGAGCCGAGCGGGACCGGGCCGCCGCCGCCGTCCAGGCGCGCGTCCCGCAGGAGCAGGCGGCGGTCCGTCACCGCGCCACCGTCACCGCGGCGGCCGACGCGCAGGCCACGCTCGACGAGGCGACGGCGCGCGTCTCCACCCTGGAGGCGGACCTCGCCGTCGCCGAGGCCGCGGTGGTGGAGGCGTCCTCCGCCGAGGCTGCGGTGGCCAAGCGCGGGCGGCTCGCCAAGGCGACCGTGAGCGCCCACGCCGGCGCGGACACGCGCCTCCGGGAGCTGGAGGCGGCGGCGGCGCAGCTCCCGCTCCTCCGCGAGACGCTGACGGGGGCCGAGCGGCGCGAGTACGCCGCCGCTCTCGCCCGCGACGAGGTGGAGATCCCGCCCGACCCCGAGGGCGCGCGCGTCGACGCCGACGCCGCCAACGCCCGCACCGCCGCCGCGCGCCAGGCCCTCGCCGCCGCGCGCGCCGCGGTGGTGGCCGCGCGCTCCAACCTCGACGTGCTCCGTGGGAAGCTGGCCCAGCTCGGGGACGTCGCGAAGCGCCGCGCCGACCTGGAGGAGAAGCGCCAGCGCGTCGCCTTCCGCCGCGCCGGGTTCGTCCTCGTCGAGAACGCCTTCGGCCGGTCGGGGATCCAGGCGCTGGAGATCGACGCCGCCGGCCCCGAGGTGTCCACGCTCACCAACGAGATCCTGGAGTCGTGCTTCGGGCCGCGCTTCACCGTCAACCTCCGCACCATCCAGGAGGCGGGAGGGGGCCGCGTTCAGAAGGAGGTATTTGAGATCGACGTCCTCGACGGCCTGCGGGCGAGCCGGGGCCCGACCGACCGCCTCTCCGAGGGGGAGTTCACCCTCGTCGACGAGGCGCTGAAGCTGGCGCTCGTCGTCTTCAACGCGCGGCGCGCTGGCACCCACATCGAGACGCTCTACCGGGACGAGGCCGACCGCGGCCTCTCCGACGCCTGGGCCTCGCTCTACCCGCCGATGCTGCGCCGCGCGATGGAGCTCGGCGGCTTCCGCAACGTCTTCTTCATCAGCCACCGCCAGCAGGCTTGGGAGCAGGCCGACGTCCTCCTCCGCGTCGAGGGAGGCCGCGCGTGGCTGGAGTAGACGAGGCGATCGCCGGCTACGTCGACGCCGTGCTCGCCGAGATGGACGCGGAAGGGCTCCTCGAGCACGTTGACGTCGGGAGGGTGCGCCGCCACCTCGACGACCGCGTGCGCGAGACGTTGCGCGGCGTGCGCCGCCACCTCGTGCGCGGGCTGCAGGCGGGGAAGCGCGTGCGCGAGGCCGAGGAAGCACGCTGGTACGTCATGCCCGAGGACGGGGACGGCGGGATCGAGTGCAGCTCCGAAGAGCTCGTCGAGCACGCCACGCGGCTCGGGATGGTCCACGGCATGGCCAGGAGCCTGGTTCGCAGCGGTCGCCCCGAGGACGTCGCCACCTGGATGCGCCTGCGCGGGTGGCGCGTCGAGCGGGCCCGCAAGTGACGGACGTGAGGCCCCCTCCAGCGCGCCCGGGAGAACCGGAGGAGCGTGCCGGAGGGGAGCCGCGGGAGCACGATCGTGTGGGCTCACCGCACCCGTCCTCGTCGGCCCTTGCGGGCACCCGCCGCCTTTGCAGGTGGCGGGCCGACCAAGCGACGGATCAGGGCACCCCAAGTGTGCCCCGTGGCGACGCCTCGCGCAAGGCCGGGCCGGGGTGTTGCCACCCGATCGCGCTTGACCTCGGCCGCGTGCTCGGGGTAATGGATCGACGTCTTCAGGGTCCGACGGCGTCACGGCATCGGCACCCCACCGTCCACGACTTGACGGCCCCCACGTGGGGCCGCGGCTCCCCGCCGCCGGACCGTGACCCGGCGGCGGGTGAGCCCCGCGGACGCCGCCTGCTCTTCTCCTCCACCACCCCCGCGGCATCCGCTCCGTGAGCGCCCGCGAGCTGGACTTCGACCCGCTCGGGTTCGAGCCGCTCGACGCCGAGTGGTGGCCGGCGATCGCCGACGGGCTCACCCGTCCCTGGCCCGAGGAGGCCGTGTGGATGGATCTCCGGTGGTGGCGCGGCCAGGTGCGTGCGACGGCGATGGCCGCCGCCGAGGGCCGGGAACGCGGCGCCCGAGGCCGGTTCCGCGTCGCGCGCATGCCCGGCCGCCCAGCCCTGCGCGCGCGCTGGGGGTGGACCGATCACGCCGTGAAGGAGGTCGTCGCCGACCACAAAGCCTGGGAGGACACCTGGACTCGGGACGGGGAGCCTGCCCCCGAGCCGTTCGCCAGCGGATCGCCAGCGGATCGCCAGCGCGCCGCCAGCGGATCGCCAGCCACGACGCGGACCAAAGCCGACAATTCCGCTAAAATCGCCAGCGGATCGCCAGCGGATCGCCAGCGCGCCGCCAGCTCACCGCCACGTGCGCGATCAGAGGAAACACCGGATCACCGGATCACCGATCTGGGGGGTTCACGCGCACGCGCGCCGGAGGCCCCCCGACCCGCTTCACCTGGAGGGCCGCATGCGGTAGCCGGAGCGCCGCCCGGGACAACCACTGCCGTGGACCCGGGCGGCCAGCCCCGCCGCGCCTACCCGCCGCCCCCGCCGCCGATGCCGCTCCCCGACACGAGCCCCGTCGAGGTTGACGGTCGAGAGCTACCCGGGGATCTCACCGCGCTCCTGTTCGGCGCGACCGCCGGCCGGGTGCTCATCCTGGAGGCCGTGCTGCGCGCCGGGATCGAGTCCACCCGCGGGCTGCTCTCGCTCCCGCTGGACGACTTGCGACACGCTGGCCGAGGCCTCAACGAGCCCGTCCGCCGGGCCCTTGCCCAGCACCTCTGGCACACCTGGGGCGTGCGCCTCGGGTGCCTCGCGGTCCCGACTCCGCAGCCTCGCGCCGGTGCCCCGCCCGGCCGCGGCGTCGCCCCAATGGCCGACCGCTACGCCGCCGCCTTTGCCAAGATGGACGGCGGCGGCGCCTCCCCACCCCGACCCGGCGCGCTCGACGTGCCCTTCTCCGAGGAACCCCGATGATCGAACCGAAGCACGTCCTCGCGTCGTTCCAGGTGCTCGAGCTGGCGGGCATCAAGCCCGAACCGGCGATCGCCGGCAACCTGCCCGCCGCCGCGAGGGTCTACGCCGCCGCCCTCGCCGACCTCTCCCTCGCCGACCTGGAGGCCGCGGTGCTCGCCTACGTCCGCGAGCCGCTCCCGCCGGGGCAGTTCTGGAAACCGTGGCCGGACACCGGCCGGCTGCTCGCGCTCGTTCCGCGCCGCCAGCTCGCGGCGCTCGACGACTCCGACGTGGCCTGGGCGGCGGTGAAGACCTGGTGCCGGCAAGTCGGGTTCGGGGAGTACGTGGGCGAGGGCACCGGCCGGCGGCGCGGGCGCGACCCGCGGGCGGGAGAGCTCGACGCCGACAACCCCGGCCGCGACGCGGCGATGCGCGAGGGCCTCGCCGCCATCGGCGGCACGATCGGCTACCGCGACGCGACCGAGGCCCAGGAGCATCACACCTCGCGCCGCTTCCGCGAAGCCTACACCGCGGCCCGCACCCGCAAGGCGGTGAGCGCCGAGGTGGGGGCGATCACCGGCGGCTTCGACGTCACGCGGCTGCTCGGCGACGGCGGGGATCGCGGCGGCGGGTTCCGGCGCCTGGGCGACGGGAGCCGGCGGTGAGCCGCGCCGACGTCGACGTCATCATCGGGTACCTGCGCCAGCAGTGGCCGCGGATGAAGGTCGAGGGGGAGCTGCTCGTCGAGTGGTACAAGGCGCTCGAGCACGTCCCGCTCTCCCAGCTCCAGGTGGTGACGGCCGGGGTGCTGCGCGAGGACGAGTCCGCGCCGAAGCTCGCCACCATCGTCAAGCGCCTCGGCGGCGGGAAGGGTGGGCGCGGGCGCGCCAGCCGCGGCACGGCGGCGGCGCGAGCGCTTCCGCGCGGGCCGGCGCCGAAGGGCTGCCCCGACTGCGCGCGCCAACCGGGCTGGCGGGAGATGGCGCGGCATTTCGAGCGCAACGGCCTCGCCGAGGTGCGGGTGGTGATCGCGAAGTGCGACTGCGAGCTCGGCGCGTCCATGGCGGGCGCGGCCCCGCCCTTCCGCGAGGTGCTCGACGCCTGGACCGCGAGCCCGGCCACGACGCGCACGCACGTCACCCACCGCGAACTGCCCGTGCTGGAGGAGAGCATGCGGCACACCCCCGCCGCCTACGCGCGGATCCTCGAGATGCGCGATCGCGGGCCGCAGCGCTTCGGGGGCGGCGCGCTCGCCGCCGCGGTGGACCGGCGCGAGGCCCCTTCCCGCCCCGCTCCGCCGCCGGCCGAGGAGGACGTCGCCCCGCCCTGGCCCGAGGAGGCGCCTTTGCCCAGCGACGCCGATGCGCCGGCGTGGGCGAGCGACGACGACGCGCAACCGCCCTGGCGGTAGTTGCGCCCCGCGCCGCGCTGGCGTATGTTCAACCCGCCGCACGACCAGCGGCACCCTGGAGAACCACATGCCGATCCCCGACCCGTCCGACCTCGCCCGCGATCGCCGCATCGCCCGCGTTCTCGTCCGCCCCCTGCCCGGGAACCCCGTGCGCGTCGAGCGCGTGCTCTTCCTCTGGCCTCTCCCGCCGCTGCGCGAGGGGGACACCACCCACCGCCTCGCGCGCGACGACGGCTGGACGGTGCTGCTGGAGCAGGCCACCGCGCCCGGGCAGTGGCACCCCGGAGTGCTCTACGCCGACGACTGTGATCTCCAGGAGGTGGTGGGCGATCCGATCCCCCCGGTGGACCTCTCCGTGCCGACGAGCGCGCGCGAGCCGCTCCGACTGGCCGAGCACCTCGCGCTGGCGGCCCGGTTCGAGGTGCGCTGCCACTTCGACTACCGGGCGAAGGACGCGGCCGCGAGTGCGCCGCCGCAGGAGCGCGACGGCACCGTCCTCGGCACGCGCGGGGATCTCGTCTTCGCCAAGGACCACCATCGCGACGCTACGCGCAGCTTCAAGTTCGGGGGGATGGTGAAGGTGTGCGCGCGGTCGGGCACGCCGCTTCCGCGCTGGGACGGCGAGGCCTACGTGGTCGAGGCGCCGCCGGCCGGCGACGCGCCGTGGGAGGGTTGATGTTCGTTCTCGTGCTCAACCCGATGCGCGGCCGGATGGAGGATCAACACATCGTCGCGCGCGCCTCGACCCGCGAAGCGCTGATCGCGTTCCTCGCGCGCGAGCGCGTCGAGCCCTACACCGACGTCGAGAGCGGCTACACCTGGCGCCGCAGCTTCCGTCGGGACGGCCCGCTCGTGTGGTACAACGATCTCCAGCCCAGCGAGGAGCTGGAGCAGGGCGCATTCGGGCACGGCATCGTCGAGGTGATGCCCCTCGCCGAGGTGCTGCGCCGCACGGAGGAGAGCTGGCGCGCCAGCATCGCCTCGATTCCCGACGTCGACGCCGGGCCCGTCGAGGAGGTGCCGGGTGGGTAGGGCTCGCCGCCGGGCGCAGGTAGTCACGCAGGTTGCTCTCGTTCGGCGCCTGGTCCGCGAGGTGCAACGCCGCGCCACCGACACGATCCGCCGCTCGATCGCGCAGTCGCCGCGGTTGAGCGCCCGCGCCATCAAGGGGTGGGTCGAGCGCGTCAACCCAGACCTCGTCGTCGTGTCGGTGGAGATCGGCGCCGACAACGTGGCCCGGGTGGTCGCCGCGCCGCGCCACCTGAAGCCCATCACCTTCACCGTCGAGATCGGAGGCGAGTCGTGATCGTCATCGACCCGCCCCGCCTCGACACCTTCCGGGGTCGGCGGGTGACGACCGCGCACATGGTGTCCACGCTCCACGGCGCGGAGGGCACGACCGAGTTGCTCACGTTTGCCGAGTCGATCGGCATGAGGCCCGAGTGGATCCAGCACCGCGGCGAGCCGCGCGAGCACTTCGACCTGATCGGCCGCGACCGCTGCAACCAGGCGATCGCCGCGGGTGCGACCGTGGATCGGACGGCGCTCGGCCTCGCGCTGATCGAGAAGCGTCGTGCGGCAACGGCGCGCGCCATCCGCACCGTGCGCACCCCCTGGAGCTCGACGTGAGCACCTCCCTCCTCCCGCCTCGCCGCCGCGTCCTGCGCCTCGCGCGCGAGGCTGGCACGCCGCTCACCGGCATCGAGCGCGGCGCGATCGTGGGCGCGGCCAAGGGCTTCTGGGGGGCGTGCCCGCGACCGCTCCTCCGCTCCGAGCTGCGCCTCCCGGGCGTGCGTCTCAAGGACCTGCAGGAGATGCCAGCGCACCTGGAGCGCCGCGGCGGCGGCGCCTTCGACGAGGCCACCGTCCGCGTCGAGCAGCTCGATGGTGTGCCCGCGCTCGTCTTCACCCCGCGCGACTGCTCGGGTCCGGCCTACGACCGGCGCACCCGGTGAATCTCGTCCACGGCAACGACCTCGCGTGGGGTGGCTGGGGATGGTGCCTCGCGACCGAGCAGGGGCCGCTCTCGACCGGCCACGTGAAGCTCGGTGGGCTCGCCTGGCGCTGGCCGGGCGTGGCCCGCTACCTCGACGGGCCGATCTCCCACGAACTCGCCGAGGCGGAGATGATGCGGCGTGCCCACGACTCGCGCGTCCGCATCGTCATCGAGGAGCCTCCCGCCTGCTACAGCGGCGCCTCGCGCGGCGGCGCCAAGGGGGGCAAGCCCAAGGCCGGGAACCAGGCGAAGACCGGGTACGGCCTCGGCACGCTGGCCGGCGCCGTTGCGCTCTGGAGCGCCCAGCGTCCCGAACTCGCCTACCCCTGGTTCGTCGAGCCCACGCCCTGGCGCGCGTGGTGGTCCCTCGGCGGCAACGGGCGCCTCCAACGGAAGATCGCCGCGCGCGACCTCGTGCGCGCGCTGGGGTGGGGGCGCTTCCTCGACCCGTTCCCCTGGGATCCCGCGCCCGAGGCGGCGGGCGGCGCGCAGGGGGACGTCGCCGACGCCATCCTTCTCTCGGTCGGGGCGGCGCGTCACGCCGACCTTGCCCCGCGCGGACCTGCCCAGCGTACACTCGCCGACGCGAGCACGCGGCGTTGACACCCCGCGCCGCGTCGGTGTATGACACCCAAGCGGCGCCGACGACCAACCAGGCCCCGCGGAGAACCGATGCAGCCCCGTCCACCCGCCTACGTCGCCGCGCCCTACGCGGCCGAGCACCCCGAGATCCGCGCCTGGCACGTCGACCGCGCCACGCTGATCGCCCGCATCCTCGTCGCCGAGGGCCTCGCGCCGATCCTCGTGCATCGGAACATCGTGCCCCTCTTCGGCGAGGAGACGCCCGCCACGCGGGAGATCGGCCTCGCCTGCGACGTGGCTCTTGTCGACCTCGTCGCGCGCGACACGCGCGGCGTCTTCGCGGCGCTCCTCCGCAACGACGGAATCGCCACCGACGGCATGCGCCTGGAGTTCCAGACCTGGCAGCGGCGGCGCGGGTTCAGCGGCACGGCGCTGACCGGGCCGGGCGTGCGCGCCGCCACCTGGGAGGGGTGGGGGAACGCCGCGCGCGCGGCGGGGCTGGAGGCCGCGTGGCGCGAGCTCGAGAACCCGCGCTGGCGGGCGACGCACGACGACACGCCGCGGCACGGGGCCTACCGGTCGCGGCGCTCCCAGCTCGGCCCCAACCCGGCGGGGGCCGACCCCGCCAGCCTGCCCGACTGGACGAGCGGGACGCGGAGCGGCACGTGAGCGCCTCCGACGTCTTCCGGCCCTACCGGGTCGTGGCCGCCGATCCCTCCTGGGCGTTCGGGGATCATCTCACCATGTCGGAGGTGCCGCGTGGCGCCGCCTCCAACTACGCGGTCATGACCACCGACGACGTCGCCGCCCTTCCGGTCGGGGAGTGCATGGCCGAGGACGCCGTCTGCGTCCTCTGGCGCCCCTCGTCGATGGCCGAGGACGGCGCGCGCGTCATGCGCGCGTGGGGCTTCCGCCCCGTCGGGGAGTGGGTGTGGTCGAAGCGTCCGGCTCCGCCGACGCCCGCCGAGGTCCAGGCCATCGTCACGGAGGCGATGGCCGAGGGGGTGGGCGCGAAGGAGCTGGCGGCGCGGATCAGCCGCCGGATCGGCAAGCTGCACTTCGGCCTCGGGCGCCTCGCGCGCGCGGCGAAGGAGGTTGCGGCGGTCGGGGTGCGCGGCTCGCCGTACCGGCACCTTCGCGACCGCGCCACCCGCGACGTGTTCGAGGCGCCCGCGCTCGCCTACTCGGTCAAGACCGAGGTCGTCCAGGACGCGCTCGAGCGCATGTTCCCGGACGGGCCCTACCTGGAGCTCTTCGCCCGGCGCGCCCGCCCCCGCTGGTTCTGCGCCGGCAACGAGTCGCCCGCCACCCTCGGCCAGGACCTGCGCGACGTCGTGCCCGCCCTCGCCCGCAAGATCGCCCGCACCCGCGCCGCGGGCGCGCTGCTGGGGGTGCCGTGACGGTCCGGGATCTTCGCGCCTTCTTCCGTGCCGCGCGGAAGATCCAGCCCGAGAACCGCGGCATGGTCCGGGTGCTCACCCGCCTGCGTCGCTTCCCCGCCGACGCGGAGGTCCCGCTCGACGTCCAGGAGGCGGCGATCGTCTGGGGAGATCCGATCACCGGCTGCGGGCACCCGCGATGCCGGTGCCGCGTGGCGGTGGCATGACCTACCGACGCGTGCTCGACGACGCGATCGTCACCCGCGAGGTCGTGCGCCGCGACCGTCGCGTCGTGCACTACCTGGAGACGCGGAGGGCACACGGCCGCGCGTCGAAGCCCCGCCCCCACGCGGCGCCCATCCGCCTCTTCGACACCTGGGCGCTACACGCCCAACTCGTGACCCCGACCACCACCACCTGATCCCGGAGGCCCCCATGGGCAGGAAGACGAAGAAGGAACTGGCCGCCGAAGCGGCCGCCGCCACCAACCACGAGCAGGGCGACGTGCCCCTCACCGAATCGCCGCCCGAGGTGCGCCAGGAGGCGGACGGCGCCGTCTCCATCAGCCTGCAGGGCGTGGACCCCGCAGCGCTCGCCACGGCGCTGGGCGGCACGCTCACGAGCGACGACGCGACCCCGACGTCGGAGGTCACCTCGGCCGAGCCGGCCGCCGATCCGGCGCCCTCCGCGGCGGAGCCCGAGGCCCCGGTGGTGATCACCTTCGCCCGCCCGCCCGTCGAGGTGGAGGGCGAGATCCGCGCCGAGGTTGCCGCCGGAAAGGACCTGGTCGCGATCCGCGCCTACAAGGCGTGGGCGAACGGCCGTGAGGGCGTGGGGGCCGAGGGCGGGCCGGAGTCCGTCGATCTCCTCGTCGCCCAGGACGCGGTCCGCTGGCTGCTCGCGCAGCCGCCGATCGAGCCGCCGCCGCCCGAGGAGCCCGTCCCCGGCGAGGCCGCGCCCGACCGCACCCACCTCCGCCTCGTCACCGGCGGGAGCGCCGCCGCGCCCGCGCCCGAGGGCGGCCAGGTGGTGGCGCGCATCGTCCCGCCCGCCCGTACCAAGGTGCTCGTCGAGAAGATCATCAACCACGCCTTCACCCTCACCGACACGGACCTGCTCGCGCGCGGCGACGAGCTCGCCCAGCTCGAGGCCAAGATCGAGGAGGCGACCGCGCGCCACGCCGAGGTGAAGCGCCAGATGAAGACGGAGATGAACGGCCTCACCGGCGCGCGCGCCCAGGTGGCCGACGTCATCCGCAAGCGCGAGGAGGTGCGGAAGGTCCAAGTGATCGAGGTCGCCGACTACCACGACGGGGTGATCCGCGTCATCGACACCGCCACCGACATCGTGATCGACACGCGCCAGATGGAGGGCAAGGAGCGCCAGATGTCGCTCTTCGGGTCGCGGCCCGCCGTCCAGCCCGAGGCGCCGCCCGTTGAGGTCGAGCACGAGGACCCCGCCGACGAGCCCGAGGACTACGACGGCGAGGAGGACGAGGACGAGGACGAGGAGAACGGAGACGGCGAGGAGAACGACGAGTAGCCGTCCGGTGGCGCGGTTTGCACTTGCAGACCGCGCCGCGCTGGCGTATGGTGGTCGGGAGAGCGGACGACCAACCGCTCCACACGAGGCCCCGATGGAGAACCACCCCACCTCGCTCGCGCCCGTGCCGCTTCGGCCGGGCACGCGGCGCTGGCTCGCGCGCCAGCGTCTCGCCGAGGCGAAGGAGGCGCGCGCCCAGGCGCATCTCCAGCGCCGGAAGTCCCAGGCCGCGCCCGACGACTACTGGCGCGAGCGCTTCATTGAAGCGGCGACGGACTCCGAGGCTCGAGCTGCAGCGCACGAGCGCGCCGCCGAGCGCTGGCTTCGGGAGGCGTGATGGCCGACCACGACTGCGACGACGGGATCAACCAGTGGACGGGCGCGCTCACCGCGCCGGCCGTCCTCGCCGCGCGCGAGCGGGGCGACGCCGAGGCGATGCGGCGTGCGCTGTTGGAGCTCTCCGCCGGCGTGGACTGCGACGACACGCCGCCCGAGGTCCGGCTCTCGCCAGGCACCGGGCTTCTGCTCCTCGCGCTGACGCAGTTCTTCGGGCCACACCCCGACTGCGACGACGAGCCCGACTCGCGCCTCTGCGAGCACCACGCGCACGTGTGCCGGAACTGCGGTCGCGGCCTCGCCCACGACGAGCCCTGCCCGCTTCCGTCCGAAGATCTGGACTCGGGGAGCGAGCCGTGAGGCCCGTCCTTCACCTCCTCGACGCGGCCTCGCTCCCGAACTGGCAGGAGACGCTGATCCAGCGCGGGGTGGAGCGCGCGCGAGGCGCCGACCTGCCCTCGGTCGGTCGCCACCTCGCGGCGATGGCGCAGCCCCCGATCTGGGTTCGCGCGCTCACCCACGGCCGCCCCGACCACCTCTACGCCGAGGGCGCGGAGGTGGAGCTGATGCACGCCGCCCTCGCCGAGCGTCGTGCCCCGCTCTTCTACCAGGGTGCCGGCGCCATCGACCGCTACCGGGACGCCCTCGTCGCGCGGTGGGCGCGCCAGGCCAGCGCGGGCGATCTCGCACCCGGCGCCCTCACCTGGACCGCCCACCCCCTCCTCGACCGCCACCTCGTCCCCCACGACTCCTACCTCGCGTGCACGTGCAAGCCCGGCCAGGGATGCCACCTCCAGTGGCTCGTCCCCTGGTTGCAGTCCGCCGGCTGGGACGTCACGCTCTACGGCACGCGCGTCGCGTGATACCGTTGCAACCACCCCGCGACCAGGGGAACGGAGAACCTGTGTACAACCGCCACCACCCTACGGACAACCCGCCGCCCACGATCGGAGAGGCCATCGGCCGCACGATCGTGATCACGATCCTCGGCGCGATCTCGATCGCGATCTGCGCGGGCGTGCTTCTGCCCGCGCAGGACGTCGACCGCGAGATCAACCGCATGATCGCGAGCGTGATCGGAGGTGGGAAGTGATCGAGCGTCCCGCACCGATCGACCGATCGGTCCCCCTCCGCGGCTGCCCCGTCGCCTGCATCGACTTCGAAGCGACGACGCACGCGGGCCCCGACGCGCACGTGGTGGACGTCGCCGTCGTCCACGTCGAGCTCGGGAGCGAGGAGCCGCCCCGCATCGCCTTCCGCTCGCTGGTTCGCCCGCCCGTCTCCATCCCCGCCGACGCCACCCGCGTGCACGGGATCGACGACGCGGCCGTGGCCGCCGCCCCGAGCTGGGCGGAGGTGGCCCCGCTCGTCGAGGTCGCACTGGCGGGCCGGCTGCCCGCCGCCTACTGCGCCCCCGCCGACTACACCTTCCTCGCGACCGAGCAGGAGCGGCTCGGCCGCGCCCCCGTCGCCTGGCCCTGGCTCGACCTCCTCGTCGTGCGGAAGGCCACCAAGACGCGCGGGCGTCCCGGCCGGCTTGTCGAACTCGCCCAGGAGCACGGCATCGTTCTCGACGCTCACGGGGCGACGGGCGACGCGCTCTCGCTCGCCTACCTGGTTCGCCCGCTCATGCGCGCGGCCTGGAGCGCCGGGGCCTTCCGCGGGCCCGCTGGCGCCCAGCCTCGGCGGTGGAACGGCGGCGACGAGGAGGACGAGGACGACGCGCCGACGATGAAGACCGTCGGGGACCTGCTCGCCTGGCAGCGGTCCGCGGCGCTCTGGCAGGAGCGCGACTTCGCCGACTACTGCCTCCGACGGGGGGACCGGATCGCGCCCCGCTGCGACTGGCACCGGATCGAGGGCGTGCCCGAACCCACGTGGGGGCAGGCGACGCCGACGACGCGCTGCAGCTGCGGCGCGCTGATCACCCGCCGCATCGGCCAGGACGGCCAGCAACGCGTGCTCGGCGCGGACGGAGAGGTGCACTCGTGCTGACCCATCGCACCATCCTGCACGGTCACCTCTTCTGCGGCGACGGCGGCGGCGCCTCCGGGTTCAACGCCGGCCACGTCCGCGTTGGCGAGGTGGAGGCGAGCTTCGAATGCGTGGGCGGCATCGACGCCGACCCTGGCGCCTGCGCGGACTTCGAGCGGTTCGTGGGCGTGCCGGCGACCTGCCTCGACCTCTTCGACCGCGGGCAGTTCCTCGACTTCCACGCCGAGTGCGTCGAGGACGGCGCCGATCGGTGCCGCGCCTGCGGGAACACGGGCGCGCCGCCGCCAGGCTGGCGCGAGGCCACGGCCGCGGACATCGTCCGTGCCTTCGGCGGGCGCCGCCCGGACATCGCCTTCACCTCCGCGCCCTGCAAGGGGTTCTCGGGGCTACTCGCGAAGGGGCGCTCGAGCACCCGCCGCTACCAGGCACTCAACCGGCTCACCGTCCGCGGCGTGCGGCTGCTGCTCGACGCGTTCGAGGGCGATCCGATCCCGCTCGTCCTGTTCGAGAACGTGCCGCTCATCCAGAGCCG
>Ga0209728_1000609_pt1 | contig 27006 bp, 51 predicted proteins | sample RifGroD1_FD_183997 | JGI IMG/M metagenome (GOLD analysis project Ga0209728, IMG submission 183997) | Groundwater microbial communities from Rifle, Colorado, USA - Groundwater D1 (SPAdes) (version 2) | ecosystem: Environmental > Aquatic > Deep subsurface > Groundwater | place: Rifle, Colorado... | reverse complement strand
ATGTTCTTCCCAACGTCTTTCTATGTTATTACTTTCACCAATATAGATTAGATTGTTTGTCTCGTTTATGATTCCATATATTCCTATTGTCATTTAATCTTACTCCTCTATCAGTTATTATTTTATTTTTGTATTGTTAGTAATATTTATTTTGTACTTATGTAAAACCACTAGCAATAATATTAATTTGTAATTGTAATGGCATATGCAATAGAATCATCAATATATTTCCTCCTTCTGAATTTATTTCATAGTTACCCCTTAGATAATTATACCATACTATAATATATAATGCAACATTTTTATTTATATATTTGTAAAAAGATTTTTAATTTATTAATTATTATCCATCCCAATCAAATACTCAATATACTTTTCCATTTCGCTCTTTACTGCTAAATTTGTACGGATGAAGTGTAATATATACTATAGCACTTTGTCCGAGTGATTGGTTGTAATTGTTGTGTAAGTAGGGATGTAGGGATTATTAGATTTGTGTGGTCTGGTAAATTTTTTTGGAATGGATGACTGATTGAGATTTAATTTTGAGATTTTAAATTGATATGAATTGTGAAAAATATTTTTCACCAATTTTTAGATGGTCGTATATGAGTGATAATTGATTCGGATGAATTTGTATAAGTACGCCCCCTCTATAGTAGAAGGGATTGTTAGAGTGTGATATAATTGGTTAGGATCAAGGGTTTGGAGGTTGTTTGTAAGATTAGATTGGTTAGGAATTTATGATTAATTTTAGATGCATAATTATAAATTTTGTTTAGATGTTTTTTGTTCGATAGGATTTATGATAATTTGATGATTTTAAGATGAATTAATATAGGATTGAAGAAACTCAAAAACTGTATGAGAGTAGGATTTTGAAGTTATTTTGTATGGCTAATTTATTGACTGTTTAGATAATTTTATGAGATTAATTTGTAAAATTATTTGACTTTTGATAAGTTTTGTGAAATGATTTTTAGATTTATTGGGTTGGAAATTGTTGTATTGATTATGTTTTTGCGATGAATGTACGAAGGGGAAATTGGAGATTAATTTTTGTTGTTTGGAAAATATTTTAAATTTATTATGATTTTATGTAATTTTAGTATTGACAAATTTGTAAAAGTGTGATTTGTTATTTTATAAAATTTATCTTAAATCACTATTGACATTTTATAATATTTATGATTGAGTCGTGTTCGATAGTGGCATTAGTCTAAGACTAGATGTACTGTGTCGAATCCTGTCGAATGGAAATTACTGGAATTTGTAAAAGTACGCCCACCACTAGGGTTACAGGGTTTATCTAAAAGTAATTGTTATAATTAATCAGTTTTGTCTATCAGCTTTACCTATGACAAACTGAAAATAGCATAGGCTGGATATGGACAGAACCCTGAAAGCCTTGCTATAAGCCGATTCCTGCTATTTTCCCAATGTGACACAATGGGATTGTGTAACATTGGATGAGAAATGGGCCTTATATTTATACTCGGAATGATTTTGAAGAGCTTAGAAGGGCTGTTTTGTGGCAGAAAATTGAAAGAGAATTGATAATGGATAGAAGAGAATAGAAGACAGATAATGTCCTGGCACTTATCCGGCTGCGCTCGGTAATGGAATGAATCGTAATGCGCCAATGATGCTGATTATATACGTTTATGAGTATATACGTTTATACGTATAAAAAAAATCGAGGTCTATAACATAGGCGAAATCGTTGAAGTATTAATATATGAGCAACCATTCATATGTACAACCATTCATATAATAAAATTGTAATTACATTGTACATACACATATAATACTTTGAATAGCAAACCATATTATATTCAAACTAATATCACACTAACCACATTACATGATCACAATAATCACATGCCAAAACACCTAAAATCACGACACACCCGATACCGTGTAGAAAAATTTTAGTCTAAACCCTAAAATAAAGTTTTACAACCTAGTATAACCCTCAAATCCTCAAACGTCTTAAAAGCCCCTTTACGTGCTTCTAATCACTATATTTTACGTTGGCATAAGATTTGATTACAATAATTATAACTAATTTTATCCTGACATATTTCTATCATAGGTAAAACACAATACCATCATCAATATAAACAATGATAAAATTATCTAAATATATAAATAAAATAAAGGTATATCCTTACCCAATCACGAATACAATACTTATAAGAACATATTGAAGGAGAGTGCTAAACATGTACATAAAAGCCGAGGTTGATCAAACAAGACCTTATATCTTAGATATCTATCTATACAAATCAACCTATGACACTGAACGCATAGCACGTTTTAATTTCCGCAATAATGAAGGATCTTATAAAACTAAATCCTTAAAATCATTCAAAACATTAGAAAACAAGTTTTGGCGTGAATACCCTCCGATGCTCTGGATATCTGACACTACGTTAAATAAGGCAAAACAAGCAGGAAAACAAGCTCAGAAACAACAGAACATAATCTGGGAATATGAAGACATAGCAAGAAAATTAAAATCAGAATATAATTACACAGACTTAAAATTAAAAGAACTCTTCAGCCGAGCAGCAGAAATAGAGAAATACCTAATAGCAAACAATTTGCAAGAAAATATAATCATGATGTAGGAAGGGTAAAACCTTCCTTTTTCTTTTGTTTAATTTTACTTATCCTTAACATTATCCCTCTATTAACTCTAAACCTCTTAAATGACCTCTTACAGCCCTTATATAAGCATATTGCAACATTATCAAATGTACTAAATTTAATCCTATATAATAGGAAACAATAATTCAGAAAATCTAAAATAAACCTTTAAATACCTCTAAAACCCACTAGACATATACCTCTATAAATGTTAAAATAAATATATCAAATAAAAGCAGTAAAGAGTTTGCTGAATTAATAAAAGGTTTGCAATGGTCTGAAGATGGAATTTGGGAGGATGAAGATAGTTCATTAACTTTAACTTATAAAGATGGGACAGAAGTAAGTTATATGTTAGGAGATAAGAAAAAACCTCTAAAATTACATGAAATTATTAGTGGTTGTTTAGACTGTGGATCAACGTCAATTTACAATTACGAAATTATTTATAATGAACATTATGAAGACTACGATGTAAAAGAATTGTAGAAAGGAGATAATACAATGACCTTTTTAATTAAAGAGTTTGCTCAAATTTTAGGGTTAGTCATTGGATGTTTAATAAGTGCAATAATAATTAGATTAATTATAAAGCATGAAATAAAAATATCACAAAAGAAAAGGAGGCTCTAACGAGTCTCTTTTCTATTTCCCTTATAATCCCTCTCACAATCAATCCTAGCGCATATTAAACCATATAAATATCTTAGCAAAAAAGTGTGAAAGTCCTATATTATATATATAAGAGTTTCACACTTTTGAAAATTCCCATATTCCAGATCACACCAAAAACAAAACCCTAAAATAATATTTGACAAATAATATTCCATCATGTTATAATTAATTTTACCTAATTATACAAAATAAATTTTTTAAGGAAAGGAGTTGAGCGAACCATACTGATTATTATTAATTTTATCAATTTTGCTATTACTATCTATAGATCCGGCTATACATAATAATCTAATCAATCATCTATCTTTAATCATTCAGTCAACTATAAATAAAAATAAAATATGAAAGAGGTAAATAAAATGAATGAATTTGATCTATTTGATTTTATGTATAATCCTTATGGCCCTAATGGACTAGAAGAACAGGAACCAAAAGTATTAAATTGGAAATACATCCTAGAATATTGCAACGAATATTCCTTAGAATCAGATCCCGATACAATATATCATGAATGGATACAATTATATGAAGGTAATGATTCTATAATTTTAGAAATGATTATGGAAGAATATATGAGAATCATCGAGAGAAGCACTGGCAAAGTAATAACCAAACATCCAAAACAAAGAAAAGTAATTAATATTGAAAAAGGAGTTAAAACAAATGGACATATCTAAATTATACATTGGATTAATAATTAAGAACTACAAAGAACTCTGTGCTATCTTAGGGATACCAGTAAAAGCAAGTACGAACAGTAAACAGGCACAATATAAAGAAATGGATAGATTTTTTAAATATCACAAAGAAGGTAATAAATTTATTATTGATGAAATTTATGATACACCTTTAGACAAAATTGATAATAGAATATTTAATATTAGATTTATTAGTGCAAGGAGGAAGTAAAAAACAAGGTTTTTGGAGAGTATTCTTATCTAAAAATCAATTATTCAAAGAATTCCATATGATTAATGATAATTACGTTTTCTGCAAGCGCAGAATATTAAAACTATCTAAATTTATGAATATTAGTAAAGAGACTGTAGAAGAATGGTACGATCTAAACGATGATATGCTAGAAAGAAATTTAAACCAAGCACTTAAAAGTTTAGAGAATCAATCATTAATATTATGGTCAAGGGAGTTAACCGTGGCTGAAGCAATAGTAATGGCAGAAGTTACAAAGGATGGTACTGAAATAGTAAAAAGAAAATACATAGATAAATATGATGAGGAACAAATTGATTATAAATATCGTGCTGATGATGAAATACAATTGAACTATAGAGAAGGAACAGATAAGGAAAAGACATTTATCTTAGAAACTGAAAAAGAAATAATGAAAGAATTAGGATGCGATAGCAAGCAAAAAATAATTAAGTTTGGAATGTGGGAAACCTTTAAAAATAAAGTTGATAATATAGTATTGAAAAAAATAAATATAGCTTTTTATTACAAAAGTTACAAAATTCTATTTAACGAGAAACATATCAAAGAGGCAATAGATGATATTTATGGTAAATGCGAACTGGTAGAAGATGAGAAAATAAGCAGTAAATATCTTATTAATACTGATGTAATGGATAGAACTATCACAAATGCAGAAAATAGACATGAAAAAGCAGTAAAAGAAAAGTCTAAAATCATTGGCAGAATGAAAAATGATAAAGAAGGTAAAAGAACTAAAAGAAGGGCTGAGGGAAATTATATAGATGATAATATTGAATTAGGAAATAGTTTAATATTTATAAATGCTACAAATATTAAAGATTCTGTCAAGAAAACAAAATTAGATGTTATTGCTAATATGAATATGGATGAAATACTAAACAAATTATTAGATGAATTAGAGTAAAAAATAAAATCGCTCATAATTGACATGCCCTTTATACTATAGTTATTATGGGGACTTCAATTATGGTCGATTCTTTATAAATCAAATAAAAACAATAGCTGGCAGTGCCCTTTCAATTTTGAGGCAAGCTCAAAATAGCATTTATCAACTCTGATTAGATTTATTTTAATAATCCTTAATATTATTATCTCTAAAATACAGTGACTAAGGGAACGCTACATAATTTCCGGCAAGTGTGCGGAAATTCTGGTTATATTCTCTTAATCAATTTTTCTTTTTATATAAACACTAATATAAATTATCCTATAGACATTACTCTCCTATTTTGCTATAATATCAATAATCAAATAAATTATATACATAAAAGGAGCGAATTAAATATGATCAAATTAACCGAACTCAAGCGCATGATAAAAGCCAACAACTTGAACCCATGTTTTTATGCCGAAGGATTAAATAATGTCATTTTTAACTATAAGCAACAACTTACCATTATTTTAAAGCAAATTGACCAACCAAAACTATTTGCTTATTTACAATCAACTAATTATGTCAATGAAAATCTAAAATTCACTCCTTATAATTTAGACATGGATCTTAAAAATAAATTTGAGAGAATCACAGCTAACAAACTAGAACATACACAAATGCTAGTGGATACCGGAATACAATTCCACAAAAAAGGAAAATGGAAAGACGAAGGGAAAATCCTTTACAAAGTATTCAAAACTGAAAAAGGATTGATGAAGATCAAAGATGAATACCTTTGTATACTTAATCAAGATGTTAAAAAAGGAGTTATGTTAAAAACTAATGAAGCACAAAATATGGTATTCATATATAATAATACATTCGATATTATCGGCGTTTGCATGGGAGAAAAGTTCGAAATGAACGAACTAACAGAATATACACAATGGGGATCTTAAGGAGCTTTACAGCTTCTTTTTTCTTTCTCTGCTACAATTTCCCTCTATCCTATTTTTACCCTGTTACACCCTTATCTATAGGCCTTAAAACCTAAAATAAAATATTTTGACATTGCGCTATCTATCCATTATACTGTTACTTAATTACATATCAAATATAAATTAATTGGAGGAATTGCAAATGTTAACTGAAGAAAGAGCCAAACGAGTCAGACAGGCAATTGCTGAGAGTAAAGACTTGTTAATCAAGGCACTAGAAAAATATAATAATAGCATTTTATCTCTAGATATGGAAATAAGAGAAAATAAGGGATTAGGAAATTCTGAAGATGCTAACGACTATGCAAGAAAATATAAGCAGGAATGCTGTGAACGATGCGAATGGTTAAATAGTCACATAATCAAACTGGAAAATATGTTACTTTAGAGAATCATTAAATTGATTTTCTTTTCTTTTTTGTTTATGCTCCTTATCTTATCTCGATATAATCCTTCCAGACCTTCCACGATGTCTTATAAGCCCTCAGATAATCAACCCTATACAAATACACCACTAAAGCATCAATAGGGCCACAAACAATGGTAAAATAATATTTTTGTTTTGCTATTGTATTTGCACTGAATATGATTATAATTATAGATAATTACATATTAAATTTTAAGGAGGTTTTCAACATGCTTATAGTTTTAGGTATTTCCGATGAGCATCTTGAATGTGATCGTTGCGGAAGAATTGAATTAAAGAAAACCATTGTTATCCAAAACACTGAAACAGGATCAATAAATTATTATGGTTCCGAATGCGCTTCAATGGTTATGGGGTTCGATGCTAAAGAAATTAATAAGCAAGCAAGAAATGCCAAAAAGGAATCAGATAAGGAGGAAGCAAAACGGAAAGCAGAAATAAATAAAAACAAATTACCTGCTTATGATTGGGCCGACAGACATCCTTTATATCTTGCAGAATGTGAAAAACGTGAAGTAATCAGAAGCAAACAAAAGGAACTAGGGTTTTCAGAATTTGTTAAGCAGCATTCAGCAATTTTAAAAAGCATGGAGGAAATAAGACAAGAATTAATCTTAGAATATTGTATCAAACATAATATAAAAACCGCTTGAAATATAGCGGTTTTTCTTTTTGTGTTAACATTATACCAGTTATCAATTCTAACCGCTTATATCCCCTATTCTGGCCTTATCAATTGATTCTATTTCCACTATTACTATCATTCCGGTAAATTAACCTATTAATATAAATATAATATTATGTTGACAACTCTATTTATGAATGTTATAATGAGGAGAACGATAAATATAGAAAGGAGATAAATACAATAAATAAAGTGAAGGACGTAAAAACATAGCTATTTTTATTAATCTCTTAATGCTAAAATAAAACAATAATAAAAGGAGAGATAATAGAAATGGCAGGACATATTGCATACTTAGAAAATCACAGAACAAATGACGGAGGACAACTAGAAAAACACTGTAATAGACATTATAAATATTTCCCCAATGAAAATCCTTGGATGCCTTGTACCGATGAATATTTTTATAAGAATAAATCTAGTACAAAAGATGGTTTAAATACATGGTGTAAGAAATGTGCTAGTAAAAGTTCTTATGAAGTTAATCAAGTTAATTATGAAAGATTTTTAGAAGGAGAGCAAAGATATAGAAAAACTGAAAAATGTAATATTGCAGATAGAGCAAAATATTTAAGAAGAAAAGAGGAAGGATATCCTCAAAAATGGAGAGCTAACAATCCAGATAAATTAAAAGAATATGTTAATAATCATAGGGATCATGATATACTTGAAAGTGAATGGATTGCATGTCAAGAATATTTTAATAATGAATGTGCTTATTGTGGGCTACCATCAGAAGAACATTCTGCAAATAGAAAGGGCAAAGAATTCATAATGGATTTTTACAAAGAACATGTTGATTGCGAAGGTTACAATGATATTCGAAATTGTGTACCAGCATGTAGAAGTTGTAATAGTAGTAAAAGAGAAAAAACATTAGAAGAATTCTTTGAGAGAACATTTAATAAAAATCTTACAGAAGATAGATATAATAAAATTATAGATTGGATTGGCGAGGATTATAAGCAATACATAATAGATAAACCTCCATATATAATAAGAAGGGAAAAGAATAAAAATAATAGTAAATATCATTGGAATTTATGGTCAGTGGATGAAATGAGAAATACTATAGAAGTCCTAGTAACTGGAGATAAAAAGAAAGATTTAGATATACATATTCAAAGACTATTTCCTAAATTAGAATAATATTTTCCTGTAAGTCTCTTGTTTTATCCTATTGTCTATACATCTATTTTGTGCTACCTGGTAAACATTTTTGTATTAATTCTAAATAAGGACAATTAATAAAACTTAAAATAATTTTTACAACCCTATTTACATTTGCTGAAATATCTATATAATAAGGGTATAGAGTTTTTTGAATTTGAAAGGAGTTTTTAAAATGACGCATAAAGAAATTATGGCCCAAATTGAGGATGATCGACAAAGGGAAATTGCCGAAACACTAAGGGAAAGGAATTGCAGTTTAGATACCAGAAGCGATTGCAACAGAGATTGCGAAAATTGTACATTTTATTACATAGATTTTACAAAAGGAAACTAAGAACCTATAATGGGTTCTTTTTCTTTTCCGGTACTAATTCACTCAAAACAAAATAAAACGTCTTAAAACACTATTTCTGTCCTTCTGTATCCCTTCTATACCTTCATTCTATTTCTGTCAGTGTAGCAGAATTATAAAATAATTTTCCAAACCCTATTTACAATTCTATAATTTTAATGATAAAATGGAACGAACGCAATTTTTAAATTGTTATTGAATATAGAAATAAAATTATTGTACTTTTATAAATTGTATGGTATTATTAATCATGATCAATTTTAAGGAAAGAAGGTTTTACATATGACATTATTAGAGCGTATCGAGAAAAAGCAACAGGACATCCAAAAACGTAAAAACTTAATCATTAAGCAAGAAAAGAAAATTGAAACTATTACTGACGAATGGGATCTTAAATGGGCAAAAGATGACTTAAAAACAAGTCAGTCTAAACTCAAAGACCTAGAAATCCAATTAGAAAACCTTTTCAAACAACAGGAGAAAGAACAGGCAAAAAATGAAGTTGAGCGAATCCCTGTCATTGAAGAATTTTTGGAGCAGTGGAAAATCAAGGTAATTGAATGGTTTAAAACAGACTATCAAAAACTAGTAAATTATCAAGAGGAATTAAGTAAAAAACGTGAAGAACTTAGACAATGGCAGGACGAAACTAAAATATATCACTATAGGGAGGAATATCAAGAAAAAACAAAGGAGTTGGGTATAGATCACGAAACGACATCTAAGAAATTACAATTCGCCTTTCACTCATTAACAATTAAATTATATTCTCTCTATAAAAATGGAGAATGGGAAATAGCATTGGAAAAAGAAATTGAAAAAGACAAAAATGTAAAAAGACAATTTTTAGTATCAAGAGTAAAAAAGATCACTGGAAAGATTTTAGATGCTCATAATTTATACATTGGCTTAAATGGAGAAATTAACGGTTATATCATAGGTGAACTAGGAAAGGCTAAAGTCGAGACAATATCAGCAGGAGGTTATAATATACAGTGTTGGCACTTTTAGAGTATTAGTGAAAGAGATTAAGAAGTAGAAATACTTCTTTCCTTTTTGTCTAGACATATGCACCAATAAATGATAATATAAATTAACCAAATTATAGAAAGGAGGTGAATAAAATGTTTGAAAAAATGCAGGATGAAGATGTTATATATATTGAATTAGAAGACTACTGGGAATGCGAAGCTTGCGGAAACAAATACAAAAAGGCATAGACTGGGAAAATGCAGAAATTTGTCCACAATGTAGCAATAAAATTTGGTTCGATGATATTGAACAGGCAAATAATTATAGTATGTTATTTTAGGACTGAAAACAGTCCTTTTCTTTTATTGTCTAATGTCCTTCCTACAAATACATTTGTCTTTTTATGCGTGCAGCGTGACGTATTTTTGATCGCTTTTTAACCTTCAACTTTTTTACTTCAAACCTATATTTGCTAGGCATCATATAACCCTCAGAACGTCACAAATGGCACTCTAAGGGCTTTATACTGTTTCTGCTAACAATCTCACACCACTGGCAAAACTTAACCTTTAAACCTCATAAAATATAAAAATAATTTTATCCAACATGACTATTTTTATTAATTCTGTGCTATAATAAATAAACAGTACATATTAAAAGGAGGTTTTCACTTATGAAAGTTTTAAAACTTGAATCTTTGCAAGCTGAATTTGCAGGGACCATAACCAAAAATGGGACCAAATACGATGTTATATATCCAAATAGCACTAAAGTATTTTCATATAAATGTAATCTAAAAACCTTGGCAGAAAGATTGAATATCGAAATTGTCGATGTCGATCTGGAAGAAAAAAATGTCTATACTGAAAAGTACGATAAAGTAGAAATCGCAAGACAGAATCATAAAATGGCTTGGGGTTTAGTAATCAGCAACAGGGACCAAATTCCACAAAAAATTAAAGAGCTTGTAGAATTTTCACTAACTCAAGAAAAAGATACAGTTATGAAAAATAGTTCATCTATCTTGTTTGCTGACATAAACATAAAAAAGCAAACTATCGAATTTATTACTTTTGTTTCTATAGGCCATGAAGAATTTAAAAAGAAAGCTAATCACTATTATTGGGAGGTTTGCACGTTAGCGAACGGCAGGGGAGTTAAAAATTTAGAAAGTTTAATAAATAGAGTATTAAAGGAGTTTGGAGCATAAAGAAGGGTAAAACCTTCTTTTCTCATTAAAAATAAAAGGAGTTGTTTCTATGTTTGATAAATATTTTAATAATTACGAGTATTTTGTTGCAGCATCGTTAAATTTTAACTCAAAGGAGTATATTATTTTAGGAACTGGGACTAGCTACGAGTATTTTCTAAGATTTAAGACTAGAGTAAATTAAACTCTAGTCTTTCTTTTTTGTCTAAATATAAATTATATAAAATCTCTCCTTCCGGTTGTCACTGCCTAAAACATCGCGCACATAATGCCCTCCACCTGTCAGAATAAAAATATAGGTATAAGGCCCATAAATACTAAAATAATTATTGACATCGCTTTTATTATTCTATACAATGTAAATATCCTAATTATCCTAATAAATCTTATGGAAATTGAAAGGAGCACATTACATATGCAAATTAAAGAAATGTCTATTGTTACTAACGATGGAAAAAGGAAATATTCTGTTTGCGAAAAGCATGGATCTTCTGATAAACAAAATACTGGCGTATGCTCAGTATGCGGAGCCAAAACAATTACATATAGGGATGAGAAAGAAATACAAGATTTTAATATTGCTATCTTCTCAAATTCTGAAGCAGAAAAAGCATTGAAGGAGTTTGAGAAGTTCAAACAACGCAAAGGAAAAACATGGGAAAGGGGCATCGATGATTCAATGACTCACACATCCCATTTTATCAACTTATATTTCGGAGAATGGGACGGTTATTATTATCTAAACTTCGATGGATTCAAAGGTACAAATAAAAATGTTACTGATAAACTTAAAACATTGTTTTCAATAATTCAATATCATGATACTATGGCAAAGCGCGGAACTGAATTAAAATCTTATGGCGATGTTATAATTATAGAGAAATTTGATTATTAAGAGGCCAGCGATGGTCTCTTTCTTTTTGTCTTAAAATCCAATGCGTATAAAAATAATTATCCTGTATATCTTCTATTTTGCTTTATTCTGTGATATACTTAATAAAATTAATATTGTGGAAATGAAAGGAGAAAACTACATATGAAAAACTTAAAATCTGGAATGATTGTCAAGCACAACAACCAATTAGGCAAATTGGCTAGAGGTGCTGAAAAGAAATTATATTTTGTTCCTGCTAAATATTATGTTCAATCATGGAGTGATCTAGAGGTAGCCACTGAGGAAAATACACAAGATACTAACCACGATGAAAAAGTTGAATTTCTCAAGCAGGATTTTACATGGGGAGAAGTAATTAAGACCTACACTGTCGGAGAATATGTTATTTTCGAGTATATAGATGGTTATGATTTAGAGCATGAAAAAGTAAAGAACATTAAATTTCATGCTCTTATAAATTATCAGACTGTTAGTATCTCATATCATTCCTTAGATTCTTGTTTAGTCGGCACAATTGCATATAAATTTGATGGAGCCAATTCTCAAGCAGCAGGATATTTTGAGAAAATGGTTGGCATGAAAGGAGTAAAATAAATGACAATTAAAGAGCAATTGGCAATCGGAGAATATTTTGTTGATTATGACGAGGAATCAGGATCTTACTGTATATTCCATACTGATTATAAAACAGGGTTCGCTTTTGCATCGTACGCCAACAAAGAAGAAGCAGAAAAGAATGCCAAGGAAAGGAATGAATCAAAATGAAAAAGGGATCTTATGATTTTAATGTTTTGCAAGAGTGCCAGAAACATTTTGCAAAATTTAACGAGGCAACTTGTAGCGGGTACACGGTAAATCAATTTTTTACTTACTGCATGACGCAAGGGTTAAAAATTACAGTCGAGAAAATATCTGAAACAGAATACAAATTTTTAAAGAGCTAACAATTAGCTCTTTTTCTTTTCTATTGCACCCATTAAAAATCCATTTTTATTGGTTATTTGAGTTTTTAAAAGTGTTGTGTAGCAAGGGTTCTGGGATTTAACCTATTGACTTTTTATATAAATTCATAGTAAAATGGGATGAACGGTAAATTTAAATTATAATCATTATTGTTTACATAATCGTAAAATAATATCTTGACATATCTATGAAAATGTTTATAATTATAAGTAGATATTGAAGGAGGTTTTTACATAATGAACGGTTATAAAATTATCCCTTGTCCTGAATGTAAGAAGCACTATATTATCTCTAACCCTTTTATTGTGGATGAAAAAGTTTTACCTTGTTTTCTCTGTGATAAAATGACTAAAAAGCAAGCTATCAAAAGATGTAACGAGTTACCGAACGCTAAAAAAGTTGCAGACATCTAAAATTATGATTATAGATACTCATACAAATAAGGAGGAAAATAAATTGGATGTAAAAAAGGAATATACTAAGGTAATGCACAAGGCCATCCAGAACGCAATTAGAAATAATTTTAGATTAGATTATGCTCCAGGAAAATTAATCAGATTTATATACAATACTAAAAATGGTGTAACATTCAAATTTAATACTGCCATTCCTTGTGTTACCGGAGTAGATGCAAAATTCTTTTTAACTTATACTTATGAGTCGATTATTGAGGACTTGCAAAGGATATACATAAAAACACAAACTAACAATACATTCCAACTAAGGAGCTAAATAATAGCTCTTTTTTTTGTCTAAGGGGGAATACACCAGAAACGACTATAAACCCTTTAGAAGTCCATTTGTGGCTCTTAGATCATATATTAATAGAATACATCAAACCCTAAAATAATAATTGTGTTTATATTCCATAGATGCTATAATGGGTTAACGGATTAATTAAGGAGGTACATATATGTTAGGATTATGTAAAGGTTACAGATACAAAGGTTTTCCGATCAAAGAAACTAAACAAGGTAAAATCATTATATCAGATTCTACCGGAGCAACAAAAACTTTTGATTGTTGGGAGGATGCTCAAAAGGATATGGATAGTATGTATCGTTACATGGTGTCCGATGATTCCAACACAAAGAAGAAAAGAAAGGCGGTAAAATAAATGGCAAAGAAAGTGGAAATATCAAAAGCGAACTATAATAAAATAAAATCAATTATTAAAGAATCATCTTGTATGGCGGTAGCGTATGACAAAGTAGAAAAGGAATTCAATCTAAGTTATGATTCTGCTTTTAGGATTACTCAGGCGGTAGACAATGATTATAAATATCTGAAAGTCATTTAAGAGGGTTTAGCCCTCTTTTTCTTTGTCTTGCTATAGTTTTACCCTAAATATATTCCGATACCTTAGAAGTGCCTTTCCGCGCCTCATATCCTAATATAATTACTATTTGACGTTTGTATCTTTGCTGTGATATTATGTAAATAATAAAATAAATTCTAAGGAGTGCTGAACTTATGAAAAAATATGATTTCGTAAAAATTCAAAACATCGGCGTAGGGAAAATTGAAAACATTTGGGACAATAAAGACGTTCAAATTAATATCTGTGATACTATGTATTATCGGGATCTAACAGAAGATGGGCCAGACATAGGCAACGTCGAACCATCGACAGAAAAGGAATACATAGAATTTATTAAGTTTATGATTAAAGAGTTAACCGCAAAATCTAAAAACAAAAGAAGTGAAGCAGCAGACTATAGAAAAAGGAAATTGACTGGTATAAACATAGGGATAAATTAATAAAAGAAGCCGAAAAGGAAAGAAAGAATAAAGAAAAGAATGCAGGGTAAACTATCTAAAGACTAGAAATAAAATTCTAGTCTTTTTATATGCTAATTCAGTCGGATAACTCATTTTCCCTTTTTAATCCCTCACAAACTCAAATACCTCCAACAGAAACAGTCCTTCCTGACCTCAGATTGCATTGCCTAGTAGATTCTTACCTAGATTAGATTTAAACGTCTCAGAATCAAAATAGGGTTAATTGTGGCTGAAAACCTATATAATTGCTCCATAAATACAAATATAAAATTTATTTTTAAAATTCCCTCTTCAGGGGTTGCAATTGGTATCAGGATAGTTTAAAATAGGGAACATAAGAGGGAGCAAACAAAAACCTCTTAGCACTTAGAAAAAGTCAACTATTCACTTGAATCAAAAAATAATATACATAAGGAGTGAGGACGCTAGACAAACTACATTGTAACGATCTTTGAAAATTTAATAAACATCAGCCTTTCCCAACTAACCTGCTTCGCGTGGACTTTTGGCAAAACTTTATGAATTTTGCTAGACTCTCAATGAACGCCTAAAGCACTGAGGTTAATTATTATGGGTAGTAAGGCAACTAGACTTTTAGTCTAGCTTAGAGCATAGCAACAAACTTAATTAAAATTTAAGGAGTTGTTTTAAAAATGAATTTTACTAAAAGCGAATTGAAAGATGTTGCAAAAATGATTGAAGAAAGTATTTTAAGAGAATCTATGAATTTTAATACTATTAAAGGTTATCAACAAACTGAAAGTTATAAAATCAAATCTGCTTTATACGTTAAAATTTTAAGCGAATATTACGGTAGTATTGTAACAATCAATGAGGATTCAATGTTCGGCTTATTAGATATTAACTAAAACTATCCTGCTATGCTATGCTATGTTCTAAGGCAGACTAAACAAGTCTTTAAAACCTCTCTTTTATCTTATCTAATTCTCTATCCCTTCTAAATTCTAGCATATGGGATATTTCCTCTATGTCAAAATTTTCTTAACAGCGTCCCTTAGTCGAATGATGATCTAAGACAGCCAAAAGAAAATAAAGATACACGGAATACAAAATATGTTAGACTTTATAAAGGATAGAGGAAAGGATTAAACATTCTATAAATCCCTTCAGTTTATCTATTATTACAATTTAATCATAACAATTGCATTAAAATTGCATAACAAAATTAAAATGCAGGTTGCTTGCAATTAAATGTTAAATTGTCTATACTTAGGGCTGAAGGGATTGAATTTTATACAAGATGTGAGCTTTATAACATATAGGAGTTTAGACCTTGGGTAAAATTTAATGAATGAAAGAGGTTATGAAAAATGGCTAAAGAAATGCTTACCAAAACTTTCGGAATTGTGGGCCTAGTATCTCAACTTAAATCAGGTCAAATAAACCGTGATGCTGAAATGCAACGTTCTTATGTGTGGGGCCAAAAAGAGCAAACCGAACTTATCGACAGTGTTTTTCAAGTGTTAACAACCTATATTCCTCCCTTGATTGGTGCGGAAACTGAGGTAGAAGTCGAAATCAAAGGTAAACAAGAAAAGGTTATCGACTTGTTAGATGGCAAGCAGCGTTCGACCACACTTGAAAAATTCCTAAATGATGAAATAAAGCTAGGGCATAACATTAGGCCTGTAGTGATCGAAAACGAAGACGAAACCATAGAAACTTACATAGTAGCAGGTAAAAAATGGAGCGAAATTCCAGAAAGGGCAAAACAAGTTTTCAAAAATTGCAAAATTCAAATGGTTTATTTTAAGGATATGACGCAACATGAACGCGAATTACAGTTTATCAAACTCCAGGGAGGGAAAAAGCTTAGTAATGCCGAAGTAAACAAGGTTAGAATTGGCGATGATGTGCGAGGCTTCATTTATAAACAACTTGCTACAGACTTATGGACTAAATTTATCAATGTTTCTGCTAACCGCGAAGTAAAATTTGAGACCATGCAGCAAGTTTTAATGATTATGACTAATTCGTTTGACCTATCCGGCAAATCACTACAAGCATTTTCAGAGGATTCAGCTATGGTAGATGCTGAAACTATGAATCAAGTCGAATCAATCACAGAATACCTAAATGAAGTAGTAAAACTTATCAAAAAATTCTCCTTACCTGTTGAACTTCAAAAACTTGAAGAGTCAGAAGTTACCGCAAAACTCGAACCTAAAGAACTTAAAAAGTATCTAAAAGCTATTGAATATCTTAAGAAGGTTCATGTCCCAGTTATCTATAACACGGCAGTAAAGGCCATTCTGAATGATGTGAGTGCAAAAGATTTCGCCAAATTTGTTGCAAAATTTTTCTTCGATGTTCCTGCAAGATATAAAAGATTTGTAGAGTCTGATACTACAAGTTCAGCGAGCGCAAAAATTAGATTAGAGGAAATGGATAAGGCACTGGTCAATGAGTTCAAAATTGTGGAAAAGGTTGCTGAAGTAAAAGAGGTTGAAGTTGTAGAAATTGAACAAGAAGAACAAGAAGAAGAGCAATGGGAACAACCTCTACAAACTGAAAACCTCAAATCTGCTATAACAGATGTTCCTGAAGAGTTCGGAGACAAAGCAGAAAACTTTGAAGAAGCAAAAGTAATTCTAAGTATTGCAAATAATATTAATGTTGCTTAATCTCCTAAAGAGTTTTATTATTATGCAAAGGGAATTAAAAAGCCCTTTGTGTACTCGGAAAAATTCAAAGGAGTGAACAAATTATGAACAATGCTTTAGAATACATTAACGAAATCTATTCTGTAATTGAAGAAACCGAATTTACACTATTAAACAGGGATCAGCGTACCAAATTAGGCGAAGCAAATAACACATACTTTAGTTTTATGGAGATTGCCGACACTGACAGTTATATTATGTTCCTTATGTCCAAAAATGATTTTAGCAAGTTCGAATATTACTGCGGTATGGAGTACGCTAAAGACGATCTTGAGTACAAATTTGAAACACCCGAAAATGTATTAGTTGTCTATAACTCAAGTTGTGAGAGGGCTATTGAATTAGTCTATAGAGCAACAGGTAAACAAGTCGGAGACTATGAGGAAGAAGACGAAGAATAAACTTTAAAGTTTGTTGGTCATAAGGTAACGGAACTTATAACAGAGTCGCTACCTTGTGTTGAGTCAAACTTAAAAGGAGTTGTATTATTATGTCGAACAATTGTTTTGTTGCAATAACAAGGGTATACAAGGATAATTCAAAGGAATATGTTATTACAACAAAAAATGATCATGAGAAGGAATCTAAAAACAAAGACTTTAAAGAAATATTGTCATATTTTAATACTTATATTGAAGCGCATGACTATATTTGTTCTTTAATATAGCAAATCCTAACAAATCATGTTTCTATAGTATTATGAAAGGAGCCTGAAAAATGCAATTAATGTCAAACACTGTAAAAAAGGAATTGGAGTTAATGCAAAAAGTCTTAAATGATAAAAATACCTACGATGCAAATAAATTGGAAGTTATTCAAAGCATCTTAGACAGATTACTTTATGAATAATTAGCGTGTATGTTCTCAGAGCGTTTCAGCTATAACAAAGGTTGAAACGTTGTCGAGGGTATATAAGTTAAAGGAGGTCAAACAATTGCAATTCTTAACCCACTACGAGCGTTACAACGTCAACAAATGGGAGCAACGTCAAATAATGCCCCAATCAAATTTTATCGCCTTAAACAATTCATTCATGAACCATAATTCTTCTCTAATCGGTTTCCAAATTAAGCATGAAGACAAACGAGTACATTATTCTGTTAGTAATATGTTTTTGGAAAGGTTACAATCTCAATTCCCTGATAATTGGCTTGATATTCTAAATGATGGTATGGTATCAGAATTCAAACAGTGGGAGCGCGGTATCTTTAGTAATATGTATCGAGAGGGATTTTTTAGTTGATAAATATTGAAGGAACTAAACTAAAAAATAATTATTTAGAGAATTAACCTTAATTCTCTTTTAAGTTCATACAAAATAGGTTATAATATTTATATCAAATGTATGAACTTAAAAGGCAATTGTGGAAAATATCTATAACAGTTGGCCTAGAATACTTGAAGGAGCGTGTATATTATGCAAAAAGTAACCGAAGCAGAATTCCAAAACCTTTTAAACCAAAATAACTATTCCTTAAAAGGTCTTGAAGATTATGAAATTGTTCCAGACTTCACGCCTACCGGAAACAAAATTATTGATTCATGTTTACATTCAAGGGTTAAAGATTGTGGAAGTGCATTATATTTTGGAGGCCATACTAATTCAGGTTGCTACTCATTCCAAAAAATGGTTAATAAAGATTATAACACGACTACATTATTCGTTGACGGATACCGAGCAGTATTGACTGACAATGATTCCCATAACATTTATACTTACTGTGAAGGTGATATTTCAGTTGAATCTTTTGGAACTATTGAAGAATATCAAGTTGGAATCGCTAAAGCGTTGGAATTTTATGAGGTTAATTAATAAATCGAAGGAGAGTGATCTTATAATGGAAAAATTAAGTTTTGACGTAAACAATGGAAGTATAATTGAACTAGCACAATTTAAACATGATGGAAGTGTATCCATGACAACGTACGACAGTAAAGGAAATCAAGAAACTAATACAGAATCTATTTCAGCAGGGGATTTTATTACAATGCTTAACTGGTATAGGTATGAAAAAGGAAAAGGAAATCATAGTTTAAATTTTGAATAAACCCTTCTTTGTGCCGACAGTGGGCAGGTAACATTTATAACAATAACAGTGTTATTTGCCTAGTTTCGAAATTAAGAAAGGAAGTGTATAGAATGAAAATGTTTGTTTTCATTGTTAAAGCAACTTATTCAAATTGTGTTAAAAAGCGTTATTATAGTTTAAGCGATCTTACGGAAACATTAGAAGAGGCAAGGGAGTCTATTATTGAAAACATGAACAGTGTTTTTGAAAGTTGGGAGGGTTTAAAACTAAAAAGGATTGAAGACGAAAATGGTAAATTATTAGCTAAATTTTAAACCCATAAATCACGAATTCTATTGTATTAAGAAAGGAGTTTTATAACATGAAAGAATGGACTTCAAAAAATGGAAATTGGCACGTTGAAGTATCAAAGGAAAATTGGCAAGTATTTTTTAAAGGCGAACTAATAACAGAACAGGGAAGGTTGTTTGCTTCTAAAAATGTTCCTATATCCGTTCAAAAAGCAGTTAATGATTTTTGTGAACAGGTTGAAAATTAAAGTAAATAAAATCTAATTTTGATTGTATGGAAATAGGGCGAAGTGACATAACAATAACAGGACTTCGCCTTGATTCGAGGCTATCAAAATTTAAGGAGAGTGTATTATAATGGCAAAAAGAATCATGAACGAAATTAAAGTATTTGTGATCCGTTCTCAAAGAGACAATTCTATCAAGGGTGGAAAAGTTTTCTTAAATGAGGATTCGGCAAAAAGCCTAGAATACGATTATACTTATTCACAGGGAAATGATGTATATCTAGATTCCATAACATTACCTTTTGTTGGCAAACATGTTTCATATGTACATATTTACAGAGGGTTTGATTATGATTTCCCAGGAATGTACGATGCTGTATATAAATCTGAATTATATCCGTCCAGAGAACAGGCAAAAGCAAGCAAAGCATGGAAACGGATCGAACAACAGGTGATAGAAAAACCTGAAGAATTCAATGTATATCCAAATAAAATTTGTTCAAAAGATTATGGTAACGAAGACTGGTATTATGGAGATGTGATGGAAGGTAAGGTGTCAGCAGAAATAAAAAGGTTAAAAGTTATACATTAAAACCAAACTTTTATGGCATAGAAAGGAGGTGAAATTACATTGAAAGTATGGAAATGTAATACATGTAAATTTTGTTTTATTTCTATAGATAAAGAACCTTGCAAAACTTGCAAAGGTGGTTTTATTGAAAGTGATAATTAAATAGCATTTTGCAGAGTGTAGAGGGTAATATATCTATAACAATTACCCTTTATTAATGCACTGGCACACGTTTCAAGTCGTGGCCTATGCTAAATTATGAAAGAGGTTATTACAAAGAGGCTGAATGGTTAAAATTTGAAGAATGGTATAACAAATCTTAAAATATATTGCATAGAAGGTTTAATTGTTCTCTATGTCGTGATATAATGTTAATATAAAATATTACGACATGGAGAGTGTTTAAGACTCTATAAAATTTAAGGAGTGGTACATATGACTAAGAATTACATCAAAAACCTTGAAACTGGTAAAATCGAATTACACTTTGAAAAATCTGATTATCAAGCATTGTCCGACGAACTTAAAAAAGAAATTAAAAGATCATACTTATTTAGCGGTACTGCTAAAGCATGGGTATCTCGTTCAATCCACAATCAATGGGCAGCAATTGATTTAGCTAAAAAACTAGGATTTACTAAAGAAGAGAAAACTGATGAGCGTTTATCATTTGCAGAGCAACTAGAACGCAAGCAAGAAAAAGCAGAACACAGAGCAGAACGCTATGACCAATATGCTGTAAATGCAAATAACAGAGGTAAAGCTCTACAATCTGAATTAGAATCATATCATGGAGACAATTCTTTCTTCACTCAACCAATTATTGCAGGTCATGCAGGTTCACAGGCATTCGGCAATCGTAGACAAAAGATTTATGACAGATATCACAAAGGATTTGAGGAGTATAAAAAATCAGAATACTTCCAAGAGAAAGCTGAAACAGCAAGACAAACCGCCAATAACAATCAAGTTAAAAGTCCTATATACCTAAATAATCGAATTGAAGAGTGTCAAAAGAGAATTAAGAAATTAGAAAAAAATACAGAACACTACGAAGACATTCTGACCAAAAAGTCCAATAACGAAGAAGTCGATTCTTTTTATAAAGAAAGAACCGAGGAACAAATTCAAGGTTATTTAGATGAAACTATTGATAAATTGGAATATGAGATAGACAAATTAGGTTATTTTGAAAATTGCATGGAACAAATAAAAACAACCTTAGAGGAAAATGGTCAGAAAATGTATAACAAATCTGACTTGAAGCCAGGTTATCTATTCTTGAATTATCGTCATAAAGTATGGGCTAAAGTAATTCGAGTTAACCCTAAAACCATAACGGCAACTTATATCGAGCACCCACTAAATGGTCATGACGCTTCTTGCCCGTATGCTGAAATTAAGGAAGTAAAAATACCTGAAGATTGGATAGATGAAAAAGAAGTAAAAACCGAAAATCCTTTTAAAGTTGGTGACATTGTTTGCAAACACAGACCAGCAGACAATAGTATTTATAAAGCTTTTCAAATCGTTAAAACTACAGAAAAATCTGTAACAATTCAAAGAATCGAAGTATTAGACCAAAAACCAATTAAAGATACTTTTATCAGTGATCAACAAGAAAGAAAACAGGTAAAAAAAGATAGGGGAGGAAATTTCGTATTAAATCATGATGATTGGTATCTATATAAATATTCTGCATAACAATTCAGCAGTAATAGTTTAACTATTCTCTATAACGTGCTATAATATATTAAATCCAAATATAATTATTATAGTGCGTTGCGGAGAGCATTTAAACTCTAATAAATTTCTAGGAGGCACATATTATGACAACTAAAACATTTGTGAAAGAATATAAAAATCATGGTTGGAATGAGATTAAAATTATTGACTTTGAAACTGGGGAGTTTACTCAGTATAATGTAGATAACGAAATTGGTTTTCCTTTTGGTACCCCTTGGAAAACAACAGTTCTCGAAATGGGTTATACTTCAGTCAAAGAGTGCTTAAAAACTCTTAAAGAACGTAATTATCTAGGTTATGAGGTTAATGCCAAGGATCAGAAAGAATCTGAAAGAATTGGTTATATTAAGTTAGGAGTAGAAAGAATTAAACGAGCAGGAAGAGTTAACACAAAAGATTTTGAAGATGTTTGCAATAAATTAAGTAAGTACGGAATGGGTTTTTGTGATTCTCAAAATTCTATTATTGAGTGTCATTTGCAGAATTAACAAGATAAAGGAGAGTGTAATAACAAATGAATGACATGATCATAACCGCAAGCGAAATCAAAGTCGGAACTCAATTGGCTGAATCAGACGGGTTCCTATTTGATGTAACCGAAATAGTCAAAGAAACACCAAAGACTATAACCGTTCGCCTATGTTCAGATTTTTCAAGTTTTAAATCCCACTGGGCAACAAATGGAGGAGTTTTAAAAACATTTAGGAAAACTTCAAAATTATATGGAATAATATAAATAATATTTGATAATGCCTAGATATCCTGCAATCTATATAACAGTTCGCCTCTAGTGGTTGCAGGATGTTTGGAGTTTATCGAAGGATTATGATAAACTAAAAGGAGCGTAAAACATGATTCTTAAAGAAAAACTGGAAGCAAAACTAAATACCTACGAATCAGAATTACATAATTTAATGAATGACCAATCTATGAGAGATATGTGTTTTACTGCTTGTGGTTGTGGAAATAGAGCCACACAAAACAAGTTAACTGCTTATAGAAACAAAATAGGGAGGTGTGGTGATAAAATCAACTCTCTTAAATTGGCTTTAAAAATAGTCAATAAGGAATCTTTTAGACATCAAGATATTTTAAATTTATACATTGATTTTTTACAATTAAGAAATCCTGAATTATATTGGAAGATATGTGGGGGAGATTTTAACAATTGAAGCAATAAAGCAAGTAATTGTTTTGATATTGGAATTATTCTTACCATCATATAAAAAGCATGTATTTAATTTAGGTTTAATATTTGAAAATTCTCATGGTGGAATAATTGATATTTCTCTGGTCAATTGAAATACGAATTGTATGGGAGTAGGAAGGAAGTTTTAAAAAATGAGATATTTCAAAGGAGATATTGCTTTTGTATCAGATTATGAAAATTTTGATATTGCTCAAGATATTGAAGTTGAAATTGGGGATACTTTTGAACAATGGGGAATGACTTTTAAAGTTGTTAATATGAATCAGGTGTGTATTTATGTAGAGGAAGTAACCGTCAATTAAACCTTACATTTTCAATACCAAAATGGTATAATCTGTATAACACGAACCTAAATTTCAAGCATGGAGTTTTAAAATTCATTAAGAAAGAAGGTAAAACAATGAACAATTACATTGCAAGCAAAGTAAAATTTGAGGAAATTGATTCTAACACATTCAGAATCAATGGAGAAATCTACACTGTAAATCATAACCAAGATCCTGAATATATCGATGATGGAGTATTAAATCTTAGTTATCATCATCTAGAAAAGGATGGAGAACAATCACAATATATTCTAGCATTTGATAAAATTGAAGATGTTGAGGCAGAAGATGTTAGCGAATGGTCAGATGAATATGATTCCAATAATCCATATATTTTAGAGTTTAATTAAGTTAACAGAGGACTTGCAACCTTCGAGATTGCAAGTAATGTGCAAGGCAGTGTTCCAAGTCCTGCCTAAATTAAACCTGTTAGCTCATTAAGGAGCAGGGTTGAAGGAGTTTTTAAAATGAATCAAGAATTAATGATCGAAAATCTAAATGTAGCCGAGGAAGATGAAAACTATATCAGAGAATCATTAGTAGAAATTCAAATCCATCCTGAAGAGATTTTAGAAGTTAAGGAATCAGGTCAATTTACTTCTCAAGGGGATATTCTTTACAAAGTAGTTTTAACCCTAGATGGAGACATGGAACGCTTTGTGTGCTACATCTAACATGACTAAACGAGGTAGAAAACCATTAACACCAGAACAAATTGAGGAAAGAAAAATTATTTATAAGCAAATTGCATTAGACTATTATGCTGAACATCGAAAAACACCTTCTGCGAGAGATATTAAAGAATATCGAAATATCATTAGAATCTATGTAACTTGGAATGATTTTATCAGAGAATGCGGTTTAAAAGTTAATCATGTATGGTTCATGGATGGAATGTTTTAATTTCTGAATTGAAGCCACGTAATCCAAAAAAGTATAATAATTTTGGGTTACGGCTTGAGGTCAGAAAATTAATTAGAAAGAGGGAATATATTATGTTAACAGTCAAAAAACTTCAAGATGCTAAGAAGGAATTATTAAAACGTGGTGGAGCAATTTATGTTGTGTACTCTGCTGGGAAAGTTGAAGTTTGGGTAAATAGTGGAGGTTATAGTGCGGTATCCATGGGTACACATGTAATTCAAATATTAGAAAAAGGCAATATCGATTATGATAATGTATATTATCAAAGTAAAAACATGGAAATGAAATTACAAAAATTTTGTGACATGGTTAATGAAGAATATTGCAAAGATGAAATTTCAATTTGGCAATTAAACAGAATCGATGATCAAGGTAATATCATTTCAGGTTATCAAGACATTTCCAAAAACGTAACACGCGAACAAGCAATAACAGATTATCTTTACTATTTGGAGACTTCGGAAGGGATTGAAAATCCTAAATGTGAATGTATTGAGATTGACTGGGAGTAATTGAAATGGAGTGTGTTAAAAATGACTAATGAATTAACCATGACAACAGAACAAGCAAAAATCTATATTAGTAAATACATCGTCCCACAACTCAACAAAGGAAATGAAGCAATTCTAAGAAGTCTAATATTCTCACTGTCTGATGTTGATTGGGAACAAGTTGGAAAAGTAATTATACATGAACATCCTGAATTAAATCAGAAAGATATTGATGAAAAATTAGTGAGTATATGGGGCATCAAAGCCCTTTAAAACCTCCAAACTAGCAATAACAGCATAACATCATAATTGCAGAGCTTGGAGAGTTTAAAAGACTTTGATTAAATTTTGAAGTGAATGAAAGGTGGAATATATCATGAACAGAACAGTAAATCAAGTTAAAGAATGGTTCGCGACATTAGAAATCAATGCAGAAATCAAGTTCAATGGCAAAACACTTTCAATTAATGGTACTAATTTCAGGATACCAAAACGGACAGAAGGAGTTTATGGCAAAGGAGTAGATTTTGATTCAAAGGTTATTAAACATATCAGAACTTTATTCCCTGAAAATATGGAAACTGAATTAAAAGAAAAATATCATCAACTTGTTCAAAAGTTAAGTTATCAAGACATCCACATTGATTTTTCTCATTTAAATTATGGTTGTTTTGTGGCAAGAGATATTAGAAGTAGTATAGACAATGCTAAAAAATTATTAGAATTTGTTTCAAATTATCCTGAATTTTACACCATCATTGATCAATATTCAGCTTGTAGGAGTTTAGTGGAACATGGGTGGGATTGGATCACGGAATAAATACTAGGGCATTTAAAGCCCTTCTTGATACCTTGTAAGATCAATAACAGCATAACAATGAACTTGCATAGTATCAAGGAGAGTTCTGAAGACTCTAAATAAAATTTATAAGGATGTGTGTCTTAATGTATATTGATAAAAAGTCAATTCCTGAACATTTAGAAATTGATATTAAGACTTTAACTAAATTGCTTAAAGTAATTAATGAAGAACGTGATAGTTTTGAGCAACAAGTCGTTTATAACGACTATGTAGTAGGTTTAGAAAATACATATCAGCATCATAAAGCCAGAGGACATAAGTGGAAGGTAACAGACATTCACAGAATCTATGCAATGGACGGCAACAAAAGACTAATGTATAGAGTTGTCTAATCCTACTAAAGTACCATTTTCTCGTATTAAAATAAAAATCTAAGGAGGCCACAAAATGAACAAATTAAAATTACTTCAAGAATTCAAAAACATTTGCGATGCTCATTCTATTCCATTCACTTTTGAAAACTTCGAAAAACTTATCGCTCATATTTCTAAATAATATTACATACACTAAATCAATCCCTATATCCTAAAATAAAATTATGAAAGAAGGTAATTTAAATGCAAAAACCTAAAAATATCAAAAACTTAATCCTTTCTGCCTCAAAACTAAATTCCCTATATCTAGGCAAAGAAATTGTTTACACTGGCACAGGACACTCCCTAAGACCTTACAGGGGAGAAATCATTAACATTGCTTACTACTCAGATCTTGAACCTGTTCCATATGCAGAAATTAAATTAAAAACCTGGAACAGCCGGACAGTAACTAAAATTCTTCCATTGTCTGATGTTGTTTTGGTATCTTCTCTAAAGAAAGCAAAAGCTAAGAAATCCAAGTTAGCAGCTTAATTCAATATCTTTTATATGGACACTGTAAAACGTAAAATAATTATAACAATTGTCCCTATTACGTTGTACAGTGTAATTCTTAAAAGGTATTAGTTAAACTCAATGCTAATATCTCAACTATTGTATAACAAAATCAAAAGGAGGACAGGAGATATCATGTCAAAATTATCTAATGTAGAAATCAT